>OHDP01001042.1_pt1 | contig 13808 bp, 10 predicted proteins | sample 1567011 | NCBI WGS metagenome assembly OHDP01 (sample SAMEA3879532, study PRJEB24766) | human gut metagenome | biome: human-associated habitat; feature: feces | place: USA | collected 1985/1987
AAAAAAACTGCACCTCCAAAAGTTGTTTTGTGTCCAACTTTTGGGGTGCAGTTCAAACTTTAATGCTTTTATTTTTAACCTAAATTATTATTTAGATAATACACGTGCTAAGCGTACTAATTCTGGGTCTAATGTTTTATTATTATTTACAGAATCATGAAGGTCAATAGCTACAACTTTACCTTCGTTGATACCAAATACGATATTAGACTGACCATTGAGAAGTGCTAAAGCAGCTTTTTCACCTAACATACTAGCTTTTACACGGTCTTCAGCTGTTGGAGAACCACCACGTTGAACGTGACCTAATACAGTTACACGAGTATCGATACCAGTTTTTTCACCGATTTCTTTACCGATATCTACAGCACTGCCTACACCTTCAGCAACAACAACGATGCTATAACGGCGACCATTGTCATAAGATGTTTTGAGTTCATCACAAATTTTGTTAAGGTCATATTTAACTTCTGGAACGAGAACATATTCTGCACCACCAGCGATACCTGCCATCATAGCAAGCCAGCCACATTTACGACCCATAACTTCAAGAACGATGATACGACGATGAGCAGATGCTGTATCACGAAGTTTATTGATTGCATCTAAGATAGTGTTTAATGCAGTATCAGCACCGATAGTATAATCAGAGCCCCAAACATCATTATCGATAGTACCAGGAAGACCAACGATTGGCATACCTAAATCGCTTAATAAAGAACCACCAGTTAAGCTACCATCACCACCGATAATAACTAAACCTTCAATGCCATGGCTTTGAAGAATTTTAAGAGCTTCTTTACGAGTTTCTTCTTGTTTGAATTCTGGGCAACGAGCTGTACCTAAGAAAGTACCACCACGTTGGATAATATCACTAACGCTTTGAGAATTTAATTCTACGATACGATCTTCAAGCATACCTTTGTATCCATCATAGATACCAAATACTTTTACTCCTTCATAAAGAGCTGTACGAACTACCGCACGAGCTGCAGCATTCATTCCTGGGCTATCTCCACCACTAGTCATGATTGCAATAGATTTTAACATATCAAATTACCCCTTTTCTTCTTTGATATACAATATAATGCATATTATTAACTATATAGAAATGCTTATACTAAAATATAAACATATTCGCAACTTTTTAAATATCTGTATTTCCATCTACAGTATGATTTAATTTTACTAATACGCGCGTAATACGAACTCTATCTACTTCTTCGACAAAGAATTCATCATCGCCAAAGTTAGCTTTTTGACCTACACGTGGAGGAGTATCTACCTGTGTAGAAAGCCAACCACCGATAGTATCTATATTTTCTTCTTCAATATTAGTGCCAAACATTTCATTTACATCATCAAGTAACATTTTCGCATCAAGGGAATATAATTTCTCTGTACGTTTTTCTACTGTTGGTCTTTCTTCATCAAATTCATCTTGAATTTCACCAACAATTTCCTCAACAATGTCTTCTAATGTAACCATACCAGCTGTACCGCCATATTCATCTACAACAATAGCTAATTGTAAACGTTTTCCTTGCATAAGTTTTAACAAATTACGCACTGGCATAGATTCTGGTACGACAGTAACTTCTCTTAACAATGACCTAATATCAATATTTTTGCGCGCATATAATGGATTTAATAAATCTTTTATATGCAAAAATCCTACTATATTATCTTTATCTTCAATACAAACAGGATATCTTGTCATCTGTTCAGTCAACGCTTTTTTTACATTTTCATCAAAAGAGTCTTCTAAATACAAACAAATCATATCTGTTCGAGGGATCATAATCTCTCTAACTGTAAGATTAGATAAATCAAATACATTATCTACAAAAGTCAATTCTGTTTTATCAATATATCCATGTTTATGACTTTCTTCCATCAACAAGCGAATTTCTTCTTCACTATGAGCTTCTTCACCTTCACTTGCCACTTCAAAACCGAGGCGAATTATTACCCAGTTAGCTACATGGTTTAAAATCCATACAGCCGGCCACATAATCTTGTGGAAAATAAGCATTGGTATTGAAATATTAAGCGTTACAGTTTCTGCTTTTTGAATAGCCATAGATTTTGGTGCTAATTCACCTAAAATGATATGCATTGCTGTAATAAGAGAGAAACCTACCACAAGTGCTATAGAATGAGCAAAATCTTCACCAAAGCCAAAAAACTGCACAACAGGTACTAATAAAGCTGCAACAGCTGGCTCACCAACCCAACCTAAACCAAGGGATGCAAGTGTTATCCCTAACTGTGTTACTGATAAAGATGCATCTAAATGGTCTGTGAGCTTTTTGGCATATTTAGCTCGTGTATTACCTTCTTGTAAAAGAGTTTCCAAACGAGAGGAACGAATTTTTACAAGGGCAAATTCCGCCGCTACGAAAAAACCATTCATAAACACTAAAAATACTACTAAAATTAATTTCAACAGAACTTCAATTAGCTCCAATAATTAATTACCTGTATCAACTATTTATACTAACATTGAAACAGGTAATTCACCTCCTATATTGTATAAATTTAAATCTAGTATAATTATATAAAATCATAAGTTATTTTTCAACTTTTTCTTTATCTGAATATTTTTACGTTGTACTTACTTTTAATTTACATTTTAGTATAGTTAATAAAAATTCTTTAAATAGATTTAAAAATTCATATACTAGTTCAACGTATTTTGAGCTTTTTATATTACAGGAATTCCATTATTATCATCATAAGTAGCTGTGCAATGAGGATAATTTGAACATGCCCAAAACCAACCATTTTTACCGCGAATTCTACGTAAATTGCCTTCTTTACAACGCGTACATAAATATTTTGATGTAGCTTTAATATTTTTATTTTTCTCTATAGGCATTGCTGAAAATTTTTCTTTAGGAGCGAAATTCATCTTTTTTGTATTTTCTCTAGCGATTAAATCCCAAGCTGAAATCAATTGATTATCTTGCTGAAATATCTCATTTTGCCCAGATTTTATATAATTTTTATCACTATTATTATAACTCATTTGTCGATAATTATTGAAATTAAATTTCGTTTTTTCTATATCTGGCTTGCCATCTACATCATTACAAGTCATGCGACAATTAGGAAAGTTAGAACAGCCCCAAAACTCACCATTTTTTCCTTTGCGTTTTACTAAAATACCTTGATTACATCTAGGGCATTTATATTCATGCTCTTGTACCAAAACGGTCTTTGTTGCTTTCATACATAAATTCTGCGTAAATTCTGCCTGTTTAGCTAAAAATTCTTCAATTGTTCCCTGACCTTCAGATAAAGAATGAAGATAGTCTTCCCAAACAGCTGTAGAGTCTGGATATGTCATTTCATCTGGCAAAGCATCAATTAAAATATACGCTGACTGTGTTGGTACTAAATATTTCTTTTTACCTTCAAGCTGTAAAAAATTTCTCTTTACTAAATCTTCGATAATAGTCGCTCTTGTAGCTTCTGTGCCAATACCATAAATATCTTTTAATTTTTTCTTAACTTCTACATCTTTTACATATTTATGAATATCTTTCATACCTGCAAGCAGTGTCGAACTTGTAAAGCGAGTTGGTGGTTTTGTAGATTTTTTATCATATTCGCCTTTTACATATTCTACTTCATCACCTTTTTTCATAAGTGGCAATGAATTTTGTTCTTCTTTTTCTTCATTATCTTCTTTTTTATCATCTTCATTTAAAGATTTTTCTTTATTATTTTGCACATATAATTCTTTCCACCCCATCTGTTTTACGACTCTACCACTTGTTACAAACAATTCTTGCATATATTCTATGCTGATTTTAGTCTGGTCATAAATATGAACTGGATAAAATTGTGCTATATATGCTTGAGCTATTAAAAAGTAAATATTTCTTTCTTCTATGGTCAAACTCATTAAATTGACTTTTACTTTTGTTGGAATAATCGCATGATGAGCTGTAATTTTTTTATCATTCCATGCTCTACTTTTCGTTTTTAAATCACATTTTTTTGCCCAATTAGTCAATTGCTTTTCATTGATATTATATAAATTCTGCAAAATAATTTTAGCATCACTAAACTGGCTTTGTGGTAAATATTCACAATCGGAACGTGGATATGTCGTCAATTTTTTCTCATATAATTTTTGTGCAGTATCTAATACTAATTGCGGGTCATATCCATATTTTTTACCTGCCAAAACTTGCAAACTAGATAAAGAAAATGGCAATCTTTGTGCTTCTTTTTTCTGTGCTTTTTGATAAGCTGTTATTTTTCCTACTTCTGTTTTTTGAGCAAATTTACCAATTAAAACTTTAGCTATATTTTCATCAATCAAACGATTTTCAAAATCTAGTCCCGCCTGTGTATCTTTAGGCTTCCATGTGGCACTAAATTCACCATTTTGATGAGCAAATATCGCTTTTATCGTGAAATAATCCACTGGCTTAAAATCTTTTAATTCGCGTTCTCTGCGGACAACTAAAGCAAGTGTTGGCGTTTTTACTCTACCTACAGCAAATACACCTTTTTTTCCTGCTCTTCTTGCTGCCAAAGTATATGCCCTAGACAAATTCATACCGATAAGCCAATCTGCTCTTGCTCTAGCTAAAGCAGATTTTTTTAAATTTAAAAAATCTCGATTATCTCGCAAATCTTTATTAGCTTTTTTTATACTTTCCTCGTCTAAAGCATTTAATAAAATTCGCTTTACAGGTTTTTGACAATTTAAATAATCTAGAACTTCATCAATCAATAATTGCCCTTCTCTATCAGGGTCGCCCGCATGAACTATTTCATCAGCTTTATCAATAAGATTTTTAATAATACCAAATTGCTTTTTGCAAGACTCATCTATAATCATCTTCCACTGTTTTGGTATAATCGGTAAATCTTCAGCTTTCCAATTTTTATATTTAGCATTGTATTCTTCTGGCTCAGCTTGACGCAAAATATGACCAAAAGCCCATGTTACAATTCCATCTTTAGTTATTAAATATCCATCTTTTCTTTGCACAGGGCCTGTCAAACATTTTGCAATCTCTGCTCCCATACTTGGTTTTTCAGCTATATATAAACGCATAATTTCATCTCCTAAATTACTTGAATTAATTAAAAATAAAATTATAAATCGCTACAAAAACAAATATAGTCCATGCTATGAGAAAAATTCCACAAATAGCTAAAAGCCAAGGCATTTTCGGCCCTAAATAATCTGCCTGTGCTTCTGATTTTGCTCTGACAGAAGCAGGTAACATCTGAAGCATAGCATATAAAATTCCTGGCACAACTACTGCATCATCTAATAATCCTAGTCCCGGTATCATATCTGGTAAAAAATCAATAGGACTTATAAGATATAAAAACGCTACAATTGTCATTGTCTTTATCATCTTAGGTGTATTTCTATTAAATAAAGCTGTAAATAAAATTAAAATATCTCTTCTACTTGAACTGATAAACGATATAATTCGTGTAAACATTTAAAATTCTCCTTAATAAAAATAAACTTATAAATTAAATCAAAATATCATCTATAAAATAAAAACTCTATATTAAATATTAATTATTATACTTAATATAGAGCTTTATGTGAACTATAATTTATTTTTCTATTTTTTCTTCTACAGATACTTTTTCTTCAGGAAAAACTATATCTGCTTCAAACATACGTTGCCATGGAAATCTTATTTGCGCATCAGCCACATAAGATTGACCTTCAAATTTTTCTAAGCCATAATCAGCTATTATTTTCTGTAAAGCTTCTGTAGCTAATTTTTCTGCTGGTAAAGTTCTAGTTTTTGTATTACCATAATCGCCTTCACCAGGCATGGAATTCAATCTATTTGCTACAGCTTGTCTGATATTTGCCTGATAGAGCCAATCATCTAAATAGCGGACTTCAAGCATTTTTAAAATGCCCACTCTATCTGTATAATTTGCTCCCATGCCCATAGCCAAAGCATAACCTGTACTATTTGTAGGTGTATTCCAACCTGAATAAGCATTTAATTTATCCAATAAATTTTTACCATATAAACTAAACATTAAAGCATTATCAGAGCCATTACCAAATGTGATGTCGCCAATACCTACTTTTTTATTAGCCTGTACAGCTTCATCGACCATATTGACAAAATCTATGATATTTTCATTTGGTATATATACATTATTTAAATCATTAGCTGCACCTGTTGTACCGTCAAAATTGGTATTAACCATGAATACTAAATCTGCTCCTTTATCGCTATTGACTTTCATACCGCCAGCCATTTTGATATGAGTCGCTATAGAATTTTTAATTGGCTCATTAGAATATGCGGGTATCGTATTTTCTCCTGTACCTTTAGCATAATGAACACTTACAAATGGAATATCACCTTGTAAATTATTCACTGCTCTAGTCAATAAAACGTAACCAATTTCATCAATTCCAGCTACTGATTGATATTTCAACTCACCTAAATCACTGCCATAATTATCAAGCGCACGGCGTTCTTTATTGGTCTGTGAATATTTCGCATTATCATCACAACCTAATGCTAAATAAGTGATTACATCATTTCTAGCTAAATCAATTAAATTTTTACTTACTAAAAAATTGCCTTGTCTACGAGAAAGCCAATCATCTAAAGCTGCTTTTGGTATTTTTTGTTCATATTGCTGTAATTGTTTTCTTTCTTTATGTGTTAGTCCATCTTGTTCTAATTTATCAGTCAATGCAGTATAACGCGCAATATCTGTACCATATTGAGCATAATAATTTGCATCTTCACTACCTGACGCTTCACTTGTTTGAGGTGTTCTCATAATTGAGCCAAATACATATAATTTCATATTTGGATTTGCTTGATGTATCTTTTCAAAATTATGCACTCTAGCTAAAACAACATCTTCACTTAAATTATGCTTTCTTGAAGCAACAAGACTACCATAAACCATAGAGTCTGAAGATATTACTGCTGCATCAGCTTTTTTTGCATTTTCTATCACCCATTTAGATAACTCTTCTGGTTTTGCATAAGGATTTTCTCTATTACCTAGGAGTTCTTCTGGTGGTGTCAATACTTCATATCCTAAATCACGAATATTATCTGCTGTCTGCTTAAAAGAAATCGGTCTATTATCATGGGGTACAAAAATAATAGTTTTATTTAAACTAGCAAAAACAACATTCGGTACATAAACTACTATCATCATCAAAAAAAGACATAATAGTTGTTTTAAATATTTAAACTGCACTTTATCACCTCATTAATTATAAATATCTTAATCATAATAAATTATATCATAATTTCAATCATACTAGAAAAGCCTGCTGATATGCAGGCTTTTTAATCTAATATTTTAAATGCTTTTTCAATACTGTTTCATTTAATTTATTACCAGAAACATCGAAATTAGCTTCAAAAATTCTATTCCATGGCATTGTTATCGAAACATTTACTGCTTCATTAAATAAATTTAAATTATCACTTACAAAAGAACGCATTAATTTTGTACCATATTCTTCAATATATGGTCTTTTTGTATCTCCTATAGTTAAATAATCACCACTACCTGGCAATAAATTTAAGTAAGAGTTCACACTTTGACGAACATTTGCTTGATATACCCAATCATCTAGATATCTAGTCAATAATAATTCATTGCGTTTATCTTGGCTTATCTGATTGCCTACAATTCCCATGCCTAATGCAAAACCAGTGCTATTAGTTGCTGTATTCCAACCAGCATATCCATATAATTTATCTAATAAATCTCTATCTTGTAATTGTTTCATCAAAGCATTGTCTGCTCCATTAGCAAAAGCAATATCACCTACAGCCACATGATAGCCTGCATTGACAAAGCTTTCTATATCTTCAACAAAATCCATTGTATTATATCTTGGTTGAAGCGTATTTACTGGAGTATTAGCATCATATGTCCAGCCACTGCGATTAGTATTTATAAACATTACTAAATCAGCTTTTTTCAAATCATATGTTCTAATACCACCGATAGCCGTTATTTGACTTGTAAGTGTATTATCTATAGACTCATCTGAATATGTTGGCACAGTTGCTCCGCCATAACCAGAAGCATATTTTATATAAACATATGGCTTATAATTTTCTAATTCATTAACAGCTCTAGTTAAAACTAAAAGCCCAACTTCATCTAAACCAGTCAAAACTTGGAAACGATTATTTTTTAATCCTAAACTATTTGCATATTCTCTTAGCTCATTACTTTCTCTATGAGTCTGGGATAATTTAGCATTATCATCTTTTCCTGTTGCCATATACACCACATCATTGTTTTTAACTAAATTTATCAATTGTTTATTGACTTCTAAATTTGTTCTGCGACGAGAAAGCCAGTCTTTCAAAGCTGCCTCTGGCACACCTTCTCTTAGCGTTACTTGATAACTTTCATTTAACCCTGAAGTATCTGCATTATCAATTTTTGTATAATTAGCTATAGCTTTCCCATATTTTACATAGTATTCTGGCTCTTCTGTTCCTGAAGAAGCCCCATCTTTTGGCGTTCTCATGATAGAAGAAAATACATATATAGGCATTTTAGGGTGCGTATCATGCAACTTTTCTATATTTTTTACACGTCTTAACAATAAATCTCTTGGTATATGGTGTTTTCTTGAAGCTACTAAACTTCCATAAATCATAGCATCAGAAGATATTACTGCTACTTTATCTTTACCACCATTTTCCACTAACCAACGATTAATTTCTTCTGGTCTGCCAGCTTTATCTCTATCACCTAATAAATCTTTTGGTGGCATCTCTACAGTATAACCCATAGAACGGATTACTTGTGCTGTTTGATCGGAAGATATCGGTCTATCATCTTGAGGCACATACAAAATTACTTTTTTCTCATCTTTAGCAAATACTTTTTCTACATTAAAAATATTTACTAAACAAACGACTAAACAAACGCCTAAAACTAGTTTTTTCCAACTCCTAGAATACAAAATTTACACCTCTCCACTGCCAAATAGCGTATTATCTTCTCTGCTTTTTATTTTCTTTCATATTCTTTTTTTGCTCTTTAGTTAAAGTTATTCCTGCAGCTTTTAAATCTTCAGATTTCACCTGATCAATAATTTTGGTTAAAAGCTCTTTTCTATGTTCTTTTTCATAATCTAATATAGCTTGATAAAAATTATAATCTACATCTTTTACACTCATTGTATTCATATTTTGAGTTGGTCTTTCATAATTAACATACAAAGAGTTATATCCTTGGTCTAAATATACACATTCTGTATATTCTACTGTTTTATCTTTTATATTTATTCGCAAATATTCTGCTACACCAGACAATTCATCAAATCTATATGTGCTTAAATTTCTCCATTGTCTTTTCATTATCACATCTTGAATTTGCATATTATCAAAAAGTCTTACTGTTGGCACAATTAAAATATTCGTGTCGGCAATGCCATCTGCTCCAATTTCATAGGTCATAGCATCTTTATTAAAATAATAACTTGAACGAGGTGTTGCCTGCACCCACTGAAAAATTTCTTCAGATAACGGTTCTGTCGCCGCAAAAGAATTATTTATTGGAAAACTAATAACAGTCATTAAGCTTAATACTAAAATAAAAAGATATCTTTTCACTATATTTCTCCTTTCTTCAATATACAAATAACTATCTAACTATATAATGATATCATATTTAATATTCAATTTAAAGATAATAACTATTATTATTAAATTTATACTAAAAATTTTTTCACAATTATGGTATTATATGATAGTATACAAAATAAATCTCAGAAAGGTTTTGTCATGTCAATAAAAGAATATTTTAAATTTGAAGAACGAAAAACTTCTTATTTTACTGAAACCCTTGCTGGTTTTACTACTTTTTTAACTATGGCATATATCATCATCTTAAATCCTAGTGTTCTAAGCCAGACAGGTATGGATTTTAATGGTGTATTTTTTGCCACAATAATTGCAACTATTGTTGGTTGTTTATTCATGGGGATTTTTGCTAATTATCCTATAGCAATTGCTCCTGGGCTTGCAATGAATGCTTATTTTAGTTTTGTTGTAGTAATTTCCATGGGAATTCCTTGGCAAGAAGCTTTAGGTGCTGTATTTATTTCCGCTTTAATCTTTTTAATCCTTTCATTGACATCATTTCGTCAAGCTGTTATCAACGCTATACCAGCTTCAATGAAAGAAGGTATCAGTGCTGGTATCGGTTTATTTATCAGTTTTGTCGGTCTTCAAAGTGCCCATATTATTGTAGCTTCTCCAGCTACCCTAGTTACTCTTGGTAATTTTACTGATCCTGTAACTTATATGTCACTTATCGGTTTATTTATAAGCACTATTTTAGTGGTAAATAATGTACGTGGTGCCTTGTTTTTAGGCATGATTATTACCTCTATATTATCTTTCCTTTTTGGTTATATCAGCTTACCTGATACTATTTTCAGTACACCTGAACTCGGTAATACATTTATGCAAATGGATATCATGGGAGCTATTTCTCATAATCTTTATACTATAATTTTTACATTTTTCATTGTTACTTTATTTGACACTACTGGTACTATGCTCGGTATTGCCAAACAAGCAGGATTGATGAAAAATGATACTTTTCCTAATGTAAAAAGCGCTCTTTTAGCAGATTCTATCGCTAGCCTTGTTGGTTCTATTTTTGGTACAAGTCCAACATCTGCCTATGTTGAATCTGGTTCTGGTGTAGCTAGTGGTGGTCGTACTGGTTTTGTAAACGTCATCATTGCTTTATTATTCCTCTTAATGCTTTTTACAGCTCCAATTGCTAAAGTTTTATCCACTGTTCCAGCAGTTACTGCACCAGCATTAATTATTGTTGGTTTTTATATGATGAGCAGTTTATCTCGTATAAATTGGGATGATATGCAAGAAGCTTTTCCTGCTTTCTTGATTTTTCTAATGATGCCATTATCTTACAGTATCACTGATGCTGTTGGTATCGGTATTATCTCTTATTGCTTAATAAAAATATTCTCTGGAAAAATTAAACAAGTTCACCCTCTACTTTATGTATTTATGCTTTTGTTTATTATCCAATTTGTAGTCTTAAGCAATTAAAAATTTGATACTTAAGGAGGTCCTTTATCTTCTATGTTTTTTCGCAAATATAAAATTCTTGGTAGTTCTTTAATTGTCGCAGCTTGTATCAGTATTGGTTTTCCTAGTCAAGCTAGTATGACTCCTATGCAAAATAATTATACTTTAAAAGGCTTAAGTCAACATCAACAACGCGAAACAAGTGCTGTTATTGCTTTAAAAACTGATAATGATGATAATACTTTTGATAAAAAAGAAACATCTAATCACTCTGTATCAGAAAAAATCGCTGCTATTTTAAAAGGCGACTCTGATAAAAAAGAACAAGATAAAGTAATAAATTATGGCAGTTCTTCTATCATGGGTTCAGCTATTGCAACTCGTGAACAATGCGTAAATTACTTGCTCAAAAATAACCCAAATCCTAAAATTACAGTTTCTGCTGAAGAATTAGTTGATTATTATTATGAAGAAGCTGGTAAAGAAGGAATTCGTCCTGATGCAACTTTTGCTCAAGCTTTAAAAGAAACAGGATTTTTTAGATATGGTGGTACAGTAACACCTGACCAAAATAATTATTGCGGTCTAGGTACAACAAGTGCTACTGTAAAAGGTGCTTATTTTGAAACAGCTCGTATTGGTGTTAGGGCTCATATCCAACATTTGTTGGCTTATGCTTCCGTTAGACCTCCTCGTGAAGATGTAGTAGACCCACGTTATTCCTTAGTTCGTGCCGTTTATTCTACATCAACAATTGATACATGGCCTGGTTTAAATGGTCGTTGGGCAGTTCCTGGAAATAATTACGGACAAGAAATTCTACAAATTTTAGATAATATTACAAAAGAATAAATAAAAAGAGTTGAAATATATACTTGAAGATTTTCAAATTAATATTTCAACTCTTTTTTATTAAAAATTTTAAACTCATCCAAAAATCCATATTCTAAGCGATAAATAAACTGTTATACTATTTTTCACTTATTTGCTATAATAAACATAATTATTTTATTTAAATACATTATATTAAAAATTTATGATAGAAGGTGTTAATTTGATAAAATTTCCTAAACAAACAAAATACAGTTCCTCTCATCGTTTACGAGAAATGGTGCTTGTTTTACGTAAGCATAATGTACTTACAAGCGATATGACACCTGAAAAATTGCGTTTAATCCTAGAAGATTTAGGTCCTACATTTGTAAAATTAGGTCAAATACTCTCTTTAAAACCAGGATTTTTACCTGCCGATTATGCCATTGAACTGACTAAATTGCAAACACAAGCTAAGCCTTTAGATTTTAGCATCATCAAAAACTGCCTTGAAAAAGAATATAATAAAAAATTAGAAGATGTTTTTCTCGATATAGATGACCATGCACTTGGCTCTGCTTCTATAGCTCAAGTACATAAAGCTACATTAAAAACTGGTGAAAAAATAGTCATCAAAGTACAACGTCCTGGAATTTATGAAGTAATGGCTAAAGATATAGTTTTATTAAAACGAGCTGTATCTATCTTACAAGTCTTTAAAACTTCATCTAGCATTTTAGATTTTAACGCCATTCTTGATGAAATGTGGAATATCACAAAACAAGAAATGGATTTCATGATGGAAGCTGAACATATTGACGAATTTAAACGACTCAATAGTGAAGATATTTTCGTTGATTGTCCTACTGTAAAACATGAACTGACTACAGCTCGCGTGCTTGTAATGGAATATATTGACGGTCATCGCATTGATGAAATAAGCAAATTAAAAGCCCAAGGTTATAATGTTGAAGAATTAGGTATTCATCTTGGCAAAAATTACGTAAAACAAATCATTGAAGATGGCTATTTTCATGCTGATCCTCACCCAGGTAATATTTGGATAAAAAACGGTAAAATTATTTGGCTTGATTTAGGTATGATGGGACGCTTATCTTCCAAAGAACGTGATGCTTTAAAAAAAGCTGTTTACGCCCTTGTTCAACATGATACTTATGAAATGAAAAACGCTATTTTAACTTTAGGCACTGTTCAAGGAAAATTAAATCATATCCAACTTTATGAAGACATTGATAATCTAATGAACCGTTATAGTAATGCCAATTTCCAAACATTAAAATTAAGTGAATTAGCACATGATATCATAACTGTTGCTCGCCGTCATAAACTTTCTATAAATCCTGGTCTAAGTATGTTTGCTCGTGGTGTCGTTACGATTGAATCTGTTCTCAAAATTTGTTGTCCTAATGTCAATTTTATTGATATTTTTGCCTCTTACATGCGAGCTGATTTTAAACGAAATTTCAGTTGGAAAGAAGAATTTACTAAATTCAAACGAGATAGCTATTTAATGCTTCAAAAATCCATGCATATACCAGAACAATTATCTGATATCCTAAAAATGACAATGAGTGGACAAACTAAAGTTAATTTAGACTTAACAGGCTCAGAAGAACCTCTTCGTCGTTTAGATAAAATGATTAATAAATTAATCATCGGTATCATTTGCTCTGCACTACTTTTAGGCTCTAGCATTATCTGCACTACTAATATGACACCTCAAATAATGGAAATCCCTATTTTAGGTGTATTAGGATATTTAGTAGCCGTCTTCTTATCAATTCGTTTAATGATTAACATTTTTAAAGAAAAATAGTTTTTTATGTTCATTTCTTTGGTGACAAAGAAACGAACCAAAGAAATCACCGCAGATAAAATTTTAGTTTTGAAAAT
>OHDP01001044.1_pt1 | contig 13748 bp, 9 predicted proteins | sample 1567011 | NCBI WGS metagenome assembly OHDP01 (sample SAMEA3879532, study PRJEB24766) | human gut metagenome | biome: human-associated habitat; feature: feces | place: USA | collected 1985/1987
AATGGACCGAGGGGTGGAGTTTACGCCGGTGGGCGGTATCCGCAGTGCGGCCTACGGCGACCCGGCACTCAAGATGGTCCCGGCGGTCTATTACCGCAGGCCGGACCTCAGTTTTGTGCGGGTACTGGACTGGGGCAGGGGACACCGCTTCGGCGTTGTGCTGGGGCAAAAGCGCGAGGATCCGGCAGTAATGGCCTATGTCCGCGCCTTGCAGCAACAGCTGCCGTCCCTCTCGGAAAAGCTGTTCGGCCTGAAGCTGGAACCAGTGGAGGAATAAAGAAAAAACAGAAACCCTCTCAGGCGCATTCGCGCCAGCTCTCCCGAAGGGAGAACTTGACCGACAGATGTAGAAAAGCTCCCCCTCTCGGGGGAGCTGGCATCGCGCAGCGATGACTGAGAGGGTCGTTCTTAAAATACCAAGCCCCCGCGCCGCTGTCAAGGCTTCCCGCTGCGACCTTATTTCACATATTCTTCACCCGGTCAGCGATTCCTTTTCACAATTACCGGATACAATAGAAACAGTTCCAAGGAGGTGCGGCAGAAGCGCCCCCTCCGAACCATTCCCTTTGAGAAAGGAAGTAACCAGTATGGATAACGAGAACAAGTGGGAATACGATTATTCCTCTGAACATAGCCAGACCGGCGAGACCGGCTACCCCAACGTTGGCTCCTCCGGCATGAACACCGCCAACACGGCAGGCACCTACGGCGAGGCCGCACAGGCCGCCCCCCAGGCCGAGCCGAACAGCGGCAGCGATGGCGGCGCAGTGCCGCCTCCGGAAGGCCCCCGGTATCAGGCCGCACAGGGAAGCCCCAAACAGCCCCCCAAGAAGCGCCGCCGGAAAAACGGCAATATCGCCCGCAGTGCAGTTGCGCTGGTGCTGGCCGCAGCCATGGGCTTTGTCGGCGGCTTTGTGGGAGCCCAGGTGGGCAACACAGGCGGCAAAGTGGTCATTCAGCAGGTGGCACCTTCCTCCACGTCCAGCAGTGATTCCGGCTCTGCCTCTGCGGTGAACACCGCTTCCGGCATGACCACCGCTCAGGTCTCTGAGATGGTCAGCCCCAGCGTTGTGGTCATCACCACCGAGCAGGTGGTCTACTCCCAGTGGTCCTGGTACGGCCAGAACCAGGTGGAGAGCGGCGCAGGCAGCGGTGTCGTGATCAGCTCCGACGGCTATATCCTGACCTGTGCACACGTTGTGTCCGGCGCATCTAACATCACCGTAACCATCGGCGATACCGATTACCCCGCCACCGTGGTAGGCGAGGATGACACCAGCGACGTGGCTGTCCTCAAGATCGATGCCACTGACCTGACCCCCGCCACCGTTGGCAACAGCGACAGCCTTGCCGTGGGCGAGAGCGTGCTGGCCGTGGGCAACCCGCTGGGTGAGCTGGGCGGCACCGTGACCAGCGGCATCGTCAGCGCCCTGAACCGCAGCGTGACCATCCAGGGCACCAGCTCCACCAACACCATGTCCCTGATCCAGATGGATGCCTCTGTCAGTCCCGGCAACTCCGGCGGCGGCCTGTTCAACATGAACGGTGAGCTCATCGGTCTGGTCAACGCAAAGTCTTCCTCCAGCGATGCGGAGGGTCTGGGCTTCGCCATCCCCATCAACGATGCCATCAAGGTGGCACAGGATCTGCTGGAGAACGGCTATGTCTCCGGCCGCCCCTACATGGGCATCACCTATCTGGCTGTGACCGATGCCCAGACCGCCGCACAGCTCAACGTCACTGCCTACGGCGTTTACGTTGTGGATGTTGTGCAGGGCGGCCCCGCCGACAAGGCCGGTCTGAAGACCGGTGACCGCATCGTAAGCATCGACGGCACTGAGATCGCCCAGAAGGACGACCTTGGCACCCTGATCCAGCAGCATGCCGCCGGTGATACCCTTTCCATCACCGTGGCCCGGGAAGGCCAGATGCAGACTGTCAGCCTGACTCTGGGCGAGAAGAATGCCCAGACCCAGCAGGCACAGAAAAACTCCTGATTTTCCCCAATCTTTTTCCTGATCCATAAATCAAAGATCCCCTGACCGGCGTGAACTGGTCAGGGGATTTTCAATTGCAGGTTGTCAAGCAACGGCAGACCGTATTTTTACACCTGCCCGAACACGGTGGCGCTCAGGGGCAGGAGGACGGTCTGGCCGGTGCAGATGCGGCTGCTGCCCCGCCACAGGCTGGAGGAGATGCCGTCGCTCAGCAGCTTCCAGCTGCCGCCGGGCAGGGTGACGACCTGCGTCGTCTCGGTGGGGTTATAGTAGACGCACAGGGCGCTCCATGCCGCGCCGTCGCCCCACTGGGCAGGGAGCCGCCAGCCCACAAGAGGCTGTTCCAGCGGGAAGAACTCGATGGCGGCAGGGCTGGCCTTGTCCAGCGCGCCCAGCCGGGGGAACGCCGCCCGCAGACCAATGAGCCCGCGGTAGTAATCCACAAGGCTGTGGAACTGTTCGGCCCGGTGCCAGTCCAGCCGGTTGAGGGCCGGGCTGGAGCGGTAGCTGTTGCCCTGCCCCTTCTTGGTGCGGGCAAACTCCTCGCCCGCCTGCCAGAAAGGCAGGCCCATGCTGGTCAGGTAGATGCCCGCTGCCAGCCGGTTCTGGGCCAGCGCGGTCTTGTCCACAGCGGCAAACTCCGGGCGGGCGTAGCGCACCATCAGGAGCTTATCCCACAGGGTGAAGTTGTCGTGGGCCGAAACGTAGCTGATGATCTGCCCCGGGGCGTGAGGCGGCAGCTTCTCACTGCGGCACCACGCCGCCACCGAAGCACCGATATCCCAGAAACTCCCGGGCTTGCCCTCCACATAGCCCGGCTCCCGGGCATCGAAGCAGCCGCCCTTGATGGCATCCCGGGTGTTGTCGCAAAAGATGCCGATGCGCTCGTTCAGCATGTTCAGGTTGTTCTTGTTGGCCTCGTACCGGTGCAGGGCGCTGCAGCCGCCCTGCCACGGCTCACCGTACATCAGGATATCCCGCCCGCCGGGCAGTTTGTCCAGTTCAGCCCGGAGGAGGTTCATGGTCTCCACGTCATACAGGCCCATCAGGTCAAACCGGAAGCCGTCGATGTGATATTCCCGTGCCCAGTAGAGCACCGAATCAATGAGATAGCGCCGGGCCATGGGCCGCTCGGAGGCAAACTCGTTGCCGCAGCCGCTGCCGTTGGAGAGGGAACCGTCGTCGTTCTGGCGGAAGTAGTAGAGGGGCACCACCCGGTTCAGCACATTATCGGAACGATACATGTGGTTATACACCACGTCCATTACAACGCCGATGCCCGCCGCATGGAGGGCCGCGATCATCTCTTTGCACTCCCGCACCCGCACTTCGCCCCGGGCGGGGTCGGTGGAGTAGCTGCCATCGGGCACATTGAAGTTGGTGGGGTCGTAGCCCCAGTTATACTGCCGGGTCAGGGGGCGGCTCTCATCCACGCTGCCAAAATCGAAGATTGGCATGAGCTGAACATAGCTCACCCCCAGCCGTTTGAGGTAATTCAGGCAGGTAGGGTGGATGCCGTCGCTGCTCAGGGTCGTGCCCTGCTGGGTAAAGGCCAGAAATTTGCCCCGCCAGGCTGTGTGCACACCGCTGGCCGGGTCTTGCGAGAAATCCCGGACGCTGACCTCCCACACACTGCGGCGGGCCGGTGGGATCACTGGCCGCACATCCCGCTCCCAGCCCTGCGGGTCTACCCGGGCCGGGTCAAAGATCATGCTGCGCACCCCGTTCACCCCAGCCGCGCGGGCGTAGGGGTCCGCTGCATTGCAGGTGCCAAACGGGGTGGTAAGGGTGAAATCGTAGTATTTTCCGTGCTGGTCGCCGGGCAGATAGATGCTCCACACACCCTTGTCCTGCTGCTGCAGGGGCAGGGTGCCCACACAGGCCCCGCCGGTGCCCCGGCGGTACAGGTTCACTGCTGCCTGTTTTGCCGTGGGAGCCCACAGGCGCAGGTGTGTCCCGGCGGGGGTATACTCCACCCCCAGCGGGCCGTAGTATTCCGTCTGGCGGGCAAAGGCTTCGCTCTCAAACAGCGTCTTCCATTCAGCAGGTGTTCTTGGCTCCATGGCAATTCATCCTTTCATTTGACAATAGTGTAACGAACTTTGTCCTTTATTTCAACCCTTTCCTTGCAAAACGTACCAGACTCCACTATACTGAAAGAAAAAGCACTGCACGGAGGGAAGTTTTATGGCATACACCGATGATTGGGAAAGTCTGATGAACGGCGTGTTCGGCCCGGGGGGCAGATTCAAGGCCGCCCCCGGCACTTCTGCACCCAAAACAGGCGGCAGCGCCGCCCTGCCTGACCTGAACGCGGCGCTTCTGGAACAGCAGAAACGGCTGGACGAGCTGTTGAAGCAGCAGAACGCCCAGCTCAAAACCCAGAGCGATGCCACCGCCGCCGCGCTGGAAAGCAGCCGCCAGATGCTGCGGGACATGGAGGACGAAGGCCTGCTGGCCAGGGGCACCACCGACGTGAAGCCGGAACATCTGGGCAGCTTTGAAGGCCTTGCCGCCGAGGTCAAGCAGACGGTGCTGGGGCAGGATGCTTTTGTGGACAGCGTGGTGCGGGCCATGCGCCGCCCCTTTGTGCTTGGCACCGAAGCCCCCGCTGCCCGCAACGTCATTCTGCTCACAGGCGGGGCAGGCACAGGCAGGCATTTTGCACTGGAAGAAACCGCCCGCTGCATGGCGGCCCGGGGTCTTTTGCAGAGCGACAGGATCGCCACGCTGGATCTGGCCCTTTACCCCAATTCCGGAGCCGAGAAGCTCTTCCTGCAGGACCTCTACGCCGCCCTGCACGCACCCGGGGAGATCCTTGCCTTTGAGCACTACGAGAGCTGTTATCCCGGCTTTCTGAAGACCCTGTCTGATCTGGCCGTCAAGGGCAGCGCCCCCCTGTCCAGCCGGTATCTCGTGAACAAAGAGGGCATCCTTGTGGATGCAGGCACGGCGCTGGCCCCGGGAGCCGTCAGCCGTATCGACCCCTGCGGCAAATACCTCATCTTCTACTCCCACAAGGGCCGGGAGGCACTGGCTGACAAATTCGGTGCGGCGCTGGTGTCGGCACTGGGGGATGTCTGCGAGACGGCCTCCTACACCCGGGAGGATCTGGCCGCCCTTGCCGCACAGCAGCTCAACGCGCTGGCCCAGAAGATCCGCACCCGGCTGGGGCTGACCCTTTCCGCCGGGGCCGACGTGCGGGACTATGTCGCAGCTCAGTGCACCGCACAGAAGGGTGCGGCAGGCCTTTCCGCGTGCACTGACCGCATCTTCCGCGCCCTGAGCGAATACTGCCTGCAGACCGATGAAACCCTTACCGGCACCGTGACCCTGACCGCCGGGCCGGAAGGGGTGCTGTTCCGCCTGAACGACGACGCAGACCAGCCCCTGTTCGACCTGCTGCCCGCCGCCTACACCGGTGCGCTGGATGCCATCCGCGCCGAGATCAACGAGCTGGTGGGCCTTGCCCCGGTCAAGGAATATGTGTTCGGTCTGGCCGACAACCTGCAGGTGCAGCAGCGCCGGGCCGCCGCCGGGCTCAAGACTGCCAGCCTTTCGATGCACATGATCTTCACCGGAAACCCCGGCACCGGCAAGACCACCATTGCCCGGCTGGTGGCGAAATACCTGAAAGCCATCGGTGCCCTCAAGGGCGGCCAGTTGGTGGAGGTGACCCGTGCCGATCTGGTGGGCCGCTACACCGGCCACACCGCCCCCCTGACCAACAGCGTCATCGAGAGCGCCCTGGGCGGCGTGCTCTTCATTGACGAGGCATACAGCCTTTACCGCGGCGAACAGGACAGCTTCGGGCTGGAAGCCATCGACACGCTGGTGAAGGGGATGGAGGATCATCGGGATGAGCTGGTGGTCATTCTGGCAGGTTACACCAGGGAGATGGAGACCTTCCTCACCGCCAACAGCGGCCTTGCCAGCCGTTTTCCCAACCGGATCGAGTTCCCGGACTACACCGCCGTGGAGCTGCTGCAGATCACCCAGGTCCTTGCCAAAAACAAGGGCTACACCCTGGCCGAAGCCTGTACCGAACCCCTGCTGGGCTATTATGCCCGCTGGCAGACAGCCGATGCCCGCACCGCCGGCAATGGCCGCCTTGCCCGGAACACACTGGAAAAGGCCATCTTCCACCAGAGCCGCCGCCTTGTGGCCGAGCCCGCCGCTGCCCTGGATCTGATCCTGCCCAGTGATCTGGAATTGAAAGAACCGTAAACACGCAAAAAAGGACTGCTTTCGCAGTCCTTTTTTGTTATTGATGCTGTTCTGCCAGCCGGGCGGTCATCTCCCGCATTCCCTGCCGCACTTCGGGCGGGGCAACCACTTCTATCTTGCCGCCAAAGCCGCAGACCCAGCCATAGAACTGGTCACTGACGCAGATGGGGACATCGAAATGGAAGCAGCCATTCTCCTCGGGCAGGAACACGGGCGTTGCGCCAAAGCGCTCCCGCATGGCACCTTCCAGATCCGCGGTGCACTGCAGGGTAACGCGATGCTCCGGCCCGCCGTACATTCCAAAGTGCTTGCGCAGATAGGCAGGCAGGTCAAGATCCGCAAACTGCTCCTGACCCCGCCGGGGCGCATCCAGCACCCGGACCCCGCTCATCTTGTCCACCCGGTAATGGCGGATGCCCTTTTCATCGGCAAAGGCAATGAGGTAGTAACACCCGTTCTCCCAGGCCAACTGCCACGGGCTGACGGTCCTTTTCTCTTTCTCGCGGCTGTCGGCTTTTCTGTAGAGGAACTCCACCATTTTACCGTTGTTGATGGCCTCGTGCAGGGCATCGATGCTGTACAGCAGGCTCTTGCTGTCGGTCTTGGGACGGCCCTCCACATAGACCTGACGCTGCAGCTGGCTGCCCTCGTAGTTGGAGCAGAGCTTTTCCAGCTTGTGGATCAGCCGCCTGCTCGTGGTGCCGGATACCACCCGGCTTGCCTGCACGGCATCCACCAGCAGCTTGAGCTCCGCCAGATCAAAGGTGCGGCTGGCAAGGAAATACCCGCCGCCCCGGCCCCGGCGCAGCTTGATGTCATAGCCCAGCGCACCCAGTGCCTCAATATCGCTGTACACGCTCTTGCGCTCGCAGCGGATGCCCTGCGCCTCCAGCAGCTCCACCAGCTGCGGCACGTTCAGCAGGTGGTTTTCATCGGTCTGCTGCTCAAAAATGCGCAATAGCGCCAGCAGCTTGGATTTCTGGCCTTCCTGTTTGGGCATTCGGTACACCTCATTTTTTCGTGTTGTGCCAAACCTCTCAGTCTCGATTCCAGCTCCCCAGCAGGGGAGCCAGAAAAAACAGCAGTGCTGTGTGCTGAAAAGGTTACGGCGCTTTCTTATCAAACGCCGCGCGGCGCTGGGTGGACAGGCGGAACATCTCCTCCAGCTTTTCCCGGTCATCGGCCACAAGGGCGTTGCGCATCTCGTTCAGCGCCCCGCTGAACTGGTCGATCTCGGAGATGAGGTTTTCCTTGTTCCAGAGGAACAGCTCCGCCCACATCTTATCGTTGATGCGTGCAATGCGGGTCAGGTCCCGGAAGGAATCTCCGGTGTACTCGCACAGCGAGGTATTGTCGTTGGCGCACATCAGGCTGACGGCGATGGCATGGCAGAGCTGGCTGACATAGCCGATCATCCTGTCATGCTCCTGCACGGTCAGGGTGCAGATATGCTTGAAGCCCAGCACCTCGGCCAGCTCCCTGGCCCACTGAATGGCCTCCGGGGTGTTCTTTTCCGTGGGGGTCACAATGAAGTTGGCCGGGGCAAAATTCACCTCGGCGGCGTGCTCCACGCTGGAGGTCTCACGGCCCGCCATGGGGTGGCTGGCAATGAACTCCACGCCCGGCCTGCACATGGCCTGGATCGGCTCCACCAGACCGGTCTTTACGCCCGACACATCGGTAAAGATGCAGCCCTCCTTCAGCAGGTGGCCATAGGTCCGGAACCACTCGATCAGGGCCGTGGGGTACAAGCCAAAGATGATATGATCGGCCTGACGCACCAGATCCTCAAAATCGTGGGTCTTGCCGCTGGCGATATAGCCGTGGTCGAGGGCATACTGCAGATGGCCCTCGCTGCGGTTGATGCCGTCCACATGGAACCCGGCCCTGCTCAGCTCCAAGGCGTACTTGCCGCCCAGCAGGCCCAGGCCCACAATGAGATAACGCTTTGATTTATCCAACATGTTCCACCTCCGCGCCCAAAGGCTTGATGGCTTCCAGAAAATCCGGCCAGCTCTTGGCAACGGCCTCGGCCCCGCTGATGGGCAGGGCCAGCCCGGCGGCCAGCGCCAGCACCGCAAGGCTCATCACCACGCGGTGGTCGTTGTGGCCGGAAAGCGGCTGCTCCGGGGCATGGAGCGCGCCGGCACAGCCATGGATGGTAATGGTGCCGCCCTCGCTCTCCAGCTGCCCACCGCAGGCCCGCAGCTCGGTCTCCATGGCCTCGATGCGGTCACTCTCCTTGATGCGGAGACGCTCGGCGTTGCGGATGACTGTGGTTCCCTCACACAGCAGGCCCAGCACCATCAGCACAGGGCCCAGGTCGGGGCAGTCGGCAAGGTCGATGTCCGTTCCGTGGAGCGGGGCCTTTTCAAACACCACGCCCTGCCCGGTGCGGGTGAATCTTGCGCCGCACCGCCGGAGGATCTCCAGAATGGCCGCATCGCCCTGCAGGGTCTCCTCAGACAGGCCGGTGATGGCCACACCGCCGGTCACAGCGCCCAGCACGGCAGGAAAAGCCGCCTGGCTGTAATCGCCCTCCACGGTGTAATCACCGGGAAGATAGTGCTGCCCGCCGGGAATTTCCAGCGTGTTTTCATCCAGCCAGCGGCTCTCCACGCCAAAGGCGTGCTGCACCGCGCGGGTCATATCGATGTAGCTCCGGCTCTCCACGGGCGGGATGAGGTGCAGGGCGCTGGTGCCGCCCAGCAGGGGCAGGGCAAACAGCAGCCCGCTGATGAACTGGCTGGACACGTTGCCCGCCAGCTCGTATTCGCCCGGGGTCAGGGCACCTTCCACAGTCAGGCGGTCCGCGCCCTGCTCAAAACGCAGGCCCTGCTGCTCATACAGCGTTTTGTAGACCGACTGGGGCCGCTCCATCAGCCGCCCACGGCCTGTAAAAGTCACTTCCTGCCCGGTCAGGCCGGCCAGTGGGATGAGGAAGCGCAGGGTACTGCCGCTCTCACAGCAGTCCACGGGGGCATCAACCGGCAGAAAGCGGCCCAGCCCCTCCACCACCGCGTCGTTTTCACCGGTGGTAACACGGGCGCACAGCCGGGCCGCCGCGCCCAGCGTGGCGGAGATATCCTTGCTGAAAGCAAGATGATGGAGATGGGAGGTTCCCTTTGCCAGCGCCGCGCAGAGCACCGCCCGGTGAGCCATGCTTTTGCTGGGCGGCACGGCGATCCTGCCCGCCACTGCGCGGGCGCGTTTTACCACCACATCCATCTTACATATCCCGGCCAATGGCCCATGCGACCTGACGGCACTTTGCCATGGCCTGTGCAAAGGCATCCGGGGTCAGGCACTGTGCGCCATCGCTCCATGCGTGGCGGGGATCATAGTGGACTTCCACCTCCAGACCGTCGGCACCGGCGGCCACAGCGGCGATCATCATCGGCTCAACCAGATTGGCCTTGCCGGTGGCGTGGCTGGGGTCCACGATGATGGGCAGATGGGTCTTTTCGTGGATGATGGGCACAGCGGAGAGGTCGAGGGTGTTGCGGGTGTACTTCTCAAAGGTGCGGATGCCCCGCTCGCAGAGAATGACCTGCTCGTTGCCGCCGGCCATGATATACTCTGCGGACATGATCCACTCCTCGATGGTGTTGCACAGGCCGCGCTTGAGCAGAACAGGCTTGTGCATCTTACCCACGGCCTTGAGCAGCTGGAAATTCTGCATGTTGCGGGCACCGATCTGTACCACGTCCACATATTCCTCAAACTCCGGGATCCGGTCCTCGCTCATCAGCTCGGACACGATGGGCATTCCGGTGGCCTCCCGTGCCTTGACCATATCGAGGATGCCCTCGGTCTCCAGACCCTGGAAGGAGTAGGGAGAAGTGCGGGGCTTATAAGCGCCGCCGCGGAACAGGCTTGCACCGCCCGCCTTTACGCCGTTGGCAATGCGCAGTGCCTGCTCCTCGCCCTCGATGCTGCAGGGGCCTGCCATCACGGCGATCTTCTCGCCCCTGCCGATCTTCACGCCGCCGCAGTCGATGATGGAATCGGCGGGGTGGAACAGGCGGTTGGCCCGCTTATAGGGGGCGGACACGCGGGTGACGTTGTCGATCCAGGGGTTGGCCAGCACGTCGCGCTCATCGATCTTGGTGGTATCGCCCACCAGACCGAACACATTGTAATCCTTGCCGGTGATCAGGGTCACATCCAGGCCCTGCTTCTCGAATTTGTCTACGATCTTTTCCAGCTCTTCCTTGGGGGTGCCTTTTTTGGTCGAAATGATCATCTCTTTTGATTCCTTTCCCTTTTCTGAACCTCTCAGTCTCGCTTCGCTCGACAGCTCCCCTAATAGGGGAGCCCTTGGCAAAACCGGGAACTTCTCCTGAATGCCAAGGCCTCTCCTACTAGGAGAGGTGGCAATGCGTCAGCATTGACGGAGAGGTTGTTCATTTACTGCACCAGGTGCGTCTGTGCGCCGCCATCCAGCCGGAGCAGCTGCACAAGGTAGGCGCAGGCATGGAGATATCCGCTGACCCCCTCGCCTGCAAAGCGGCCCTGACAGCCAAAGGAGACCACATCCACGCTGCGGAAGGGCTCCTTGCCGCTGGGGTCGGCCAGCATCACTTCCACGGCGGGCACGCCGCACACCTGCAGCGCTTCCAGAATGGCCACGCTGTAATAGGCGTAGCCGCCCGGGTTGAGGATGATGCCATCGGCCCGGCCTGCCGCCGACTGGATCTCATCGATGAGGTCACCCTCGTGGTTGGACTGAAAAAAGTCCACCTGAACATCCATCTGGGCACAGCCCGCCTCAATATAGTCCAGCAGTGTATTGAAATCGATCTGCCCCTCCATGCCCGGCTCCGTGAACTGGGTCAGGTTGAGGTTGGGACCGTTAATGACTAAAAATTTCATCCAGCGCCTCCATTGCCGCCGTCATGGCATCCGCAGGGGTGGTCTTGTTGGGGATCACAGCATCCGCTGCCGCCAGATAGAGCGGGCGGCGCTGGGCTTCCATGGTTTTCAGGGCCTCAGGGCTGGTGGAAAGGGGCCTTCCGCCGCCCACCAGCAGATCTTCCAGCGGCCGGTCGATAAAGAGCACGATGCCGTTGGCGTGGAGCGCCCGGAGGTTTGCCGGGTCTTTGACCACGCCGCCGCCGCAGGAGATGACCTGCCGGTTCTCCCTGGCAAAGCGGGCGGTCTGCGCGGCCTCCAGCTTCCGGAAGCCTGCCTCCCCCTCAGCGGCAAAGATGTCCGGGATGCTCCGGCCGTCGGCCTTGACGATCTCCTCGTCCAGATCCACGAACCGCTTGCCCAGCCGTTCCGCCAGAGCGCGGCCCAGGGTGGATTTGCCCGAGGAGGGCATCCCGATGAGGGCAATGTTCAGCTGTTCCCGCCGCAGTTCGCTGGTCACACGGGCGATCTCGGCACCGGCATCCTCAAACTTGCGGTCGAGGAAAAATTCTGCCGCGTACACTGCCTGCGCCACCAGCATTTCCAGACCGCCGACGGCAACGGGCACCCCCAGCTCCTCGGCCCGGAGGATGAGCTCGGTCTTATCGGGATTATAGATGACATCGATCACGGCTTCCAGCCCGGGCATGGAGGTGATATCCAGGGCGCTCACGCCCACATTGGGGTACATGCCCACCGGCGTGGTGTTGATGATGATCTGCGCCCCGGTGGTCAGGGCCTGAGCATAAGTCAGCTCTCCCTTTTCGGGGTCGGGATGGCGGCTGACGGTATAGATCTGTTTCGCGCCCCGGTCATGGGCCACGGCCCAGGTGGTGTTGTGGGTGCCGCCGGTGCCCAGAATGAGCACGGTCCTGTCCTTGAACTCCACACCGTGTGCATCGCACAGGTAGGAGAAGCCGGGGTAATCGGTGTTGTAGCCGTAGAGCAGGCCGTTCCTGTTGACGATGGTGTTCACGGCGTTGATGGCCTTGGCGTGGGGGTCGATGTAGGAGCAGTACTCCATGACCACCAGCTTATAGGGGATGGTGACATTGATGGCCCTGAACTGCCGCCGGGTCATAAAGGCCCGGACTTCCTCTTCCGTGGGCAGGGGGCACAGGTCGTACCGGTAGCCGCAGAGCATCTCGTGGATGACCTTGGAGTAGGAGTGGCCCAGCCGCCCGCCGATGAGTCCGTATTCCATTTACAGCACCTCCTTGCGGTAGCCGGTGGGGTCCTCCATCCAGGCCATGCCGTATTTTGCGGTGAGCAGGTCGCCCACGGCCAGCGCGGCGGCGCAGGTCTGCACAATGGCGGCCCGGGGCACGATGCAGGGGTCGTGGCGGCCCTGAATGGACAGCTCCGCGTCCTTCTTTGCGATATAATCCACCGTGTCCTGCGTTTTGTAGATGCTGGGGGTAGGCTTGACCGCCGTGCGGAACACCACGGGCATCCCGTTGGAGATGCCGCCGTTCAGGCCCGCATTGTGGTTGGTGGCGGTGACGATGCGCTCCCCCTGCATCCGGAAGGCATCGTTGGCCTCCGAGCCCTTCTGGTCCGCAAAGCCGAAGCCGGAACCGAACTCGATGCCCTTGACCGCCGGGATGGAGAAAGCCAGGTGAGCGAGCTTGCTCTCCACGCTGTCAAAATAGGGTTCGCCCACGCCTGCGGGCAGGCCCAGAATGGCGGTCTCCAGCACGCCGCCCACACTGTCGCCCTCGGAACCGGCGGCACGGATGGCAGCTTTCATGGGTTCCTCCACACTGCCGTCCAACAGGGCAAAGCCCTCGAACTTGTTCAGCAGTGCCTCGGCCTGCGCCGCCAGCGCGGCGGGATCATCCAGCGCAAAGGGGGCATCGCTGATCCCGGCACACCGCCCGATGTGCGTCACGATCTCGATCCCGGCCCGGTTCAGGGCTCCCAGCACCAAAGCGCCGCCCGCCACCAGTGCGGCGGTGACGCGGCCCGAAAAGTGGCCGCCGCCCCGGGCATCCTGATAGCCGTGGTACTTGGCGTAGGCGGTGTAATCCGCATGGCCGGGCCGCAGCAGGTCAGCCGTTTTGGCATAGTCGCCGCTGCGGGTGTTCTGGTTTTCGATCATCAGGGCAATGGCGGTGCCGGTGGTGCGGCTGTTGACCACGCCGGACAAGAACTGCACCGCATCCCCCTCCACACGGGGGGTGGAAAGGCCGTCGCCCCGGGCACGGCGCTTGTCCATGCAGGCAGCAAGAAAGGCTTCCTCCACGGGCACGCCCGCCGCCATGCCGTCCAGCACCGCGCCGACAGCCCTGCCGTGGCTCTCGCCAAAAATGGTCAGCGAAAGGTCGCTGCCAAAGGTGTTTTTCATGGCTTACTCCTCCACACCCAGCAGGGGGCGCAGGCCCTCCACGGGGATGGTCTCGGCCCGCCAGCAGCCCAGACCCGGCACCTTGATCACCGTAATCTGGCCGCCCTGGGCCTTTTTATCGTGCAGCATCTCGGCCAGCACCTTTTCCTTGTTATAGGTGGTGCGGGTGGGCAGGCCAATGCGGCGGTAGACCGCCCGCACCCGCTTCTGCAGCGCCTTGGATTCGATCATGGGCAGCATGCCCAGCGCCACGCACTCGCCGT
>OHDP01001063.1_pt1 | contig 13528 bp, 5 predicted proteins | sample 1567011 | NCBI WGS metagenome assembly OHDP01 (sample SAMEA3879532, study PRJEB24766) | human gut metagenome | biome: human-associated habitat; feature: feces | place: USA | collected 1985/1987
CAGCGCACCGATGGTCAGTGCCACATGATAATCAATGCCAAACACGGACTCAAACAGCTGACCTCCGGCAGAAAGTGCGGACGCGCAATATACCAGGAAAAATACTACAATAGTAATAGAAGAAACAGTCATCAATACCTTCTTCTCATCATGGAAGCGGTTCTCAAAATAAGTAGGCAGTGTCACAGAGTTGTTGGCGCGGATCGTATATCTGCGCAGCTTCGTGGCAATGAACAGCCAGTTCAGCGTCGTGCCGATGAAAAGTCCGATGGCGATCCAGCCGTCACCTCCGACACCGGTTAAGTAAATAGCTCCCGGCAGTCCCATCAGCAGCCATCCACTCATGTCCGATGCCTGCGCGGACAGTGCAGCGACGAAGCCGTTCAGCTTTCTGCCTCCTAAAAAGTAATCTTCGGAATTGTTGTTTCCCTTTGCGTAGAGCGCTCCGATAGCGATCATCATGAGTAAATACAGCACGAATGCCACAATTACCCAGCCTAACGTATTTCCTGTCATAATAGCCTCCTCAAATTTTTCTTCTTGTACATTTTCTTAATTGTATACAGTGATACGATTTATTATATACAAGAAATGGCTTATCGTCAACAGATTAGTTTGCTATCGCTGTAATGTGTGAAAGTTTCAAAAGCCCTTGCTGTTACGGACAGCCTATGATTCTTCACCTGACGTATTCAGATGCAAAACGCTGCATAGAGCGGCACTATCTTTTTGTTGTCTTCAAATGCGAAGTTTTTTGCAGAAAGTTTGATGGCATATGCAGGCTTATAGGTATCCATGTAAACCTTTAAACTCTTTGCTCTGGTATTGTCGGCAGATTTCACTTCAATCGGGATCAACTGCCCGTCACGCTGAATAACAAAATCTATCTCCGCACCACGCTCAGACTTCCAATAGTAAGTATTGTAACCATTGATGGAGAGCTGTACATTGACATAATTCTCCGTCATACCGCCCTTAAAATCGTTCAATTCCTCCACCATATACAGAATATCATTGGCAGCCAGATCCTTCTTGGCACAAAGCAGCCCCAAATCCGAAACATATATCTTGAAAGCGTCGATATCACGATAATTTTCCAAAGGCTTTTTGATCTGCTCTACCTTATAGACCCGTGATACGATTCCGGACAGACAGAGCCATTCTATGGCATTCTCAAATTCAGACGCCCGCCCTCCTTTTTTCATCAGCTTATACTGAAAACGGGTATTTTTCTTCGAAAGCTGAACGGTAATATTGTCATAGGCAAGCCTGGTCTTCTTGATTTCATTCAGATTATTGTACTTACTCATGTCGTTGAGATAACTTGCAAGAATGGTATCCTGTATATGGCGGATCAGGATATAGTCCCTTGTCTGGGCAAACTGCATCACACACTCCGGCATCCCGCCTGCCACAAGATACTGCCGGTAAAGCTGCATAGCCGCATCGTGGAGTGCCGCCGGCATCGGCTGATCTGTTGCAAAGCACCTTTTGATCTGCTGCACAAGATCTCCCTCACCCATAGCGATCATAAATTCCTCCATATCCATGGGATACAGGGTTTTCATATCCACCTTGCCCACAGGGAACGAGAACTTTTCCCTGTTGACAGCCACACCTAACAGGCTGCCCGCAACGATGATATGATAGTCCGGAGCACTCTCGTTAAAATATTTCAGAGAAGTCAGAGCCCTTTCACAAAGCTGCACCTCATCAAATACAATCAGCGTTTTTTCTTTTACGATGGTCTGACCCGCAATGTGAGACAAAATGGGGATCAGATAATCAGGACTGATGTTTTCTTCAAAAGTTTCATTCAATTTAGGATCTGTTTCAAAATTGAAATATGCCACATTCTCATAGTGGGTTCGCCCGAACTCTAAAATGGAGTAAGTTTTTCCCACCTGTCTTGCCCCTTGCAAAATAAGGGGTTTACGATGTTCACTTTCTTTCCACGTTTCTAAGAAGTCCATAATCTTTCTATACATCCTTCGTCCTCCATAAAGCTTCTGATTATAGCATAATCCAAATTCGTGTAAAAATCAAATGTTTTTTATGTGAATTTTACATTATATCGCATGAATATTTTTATATTTTTAACATTTTTCTACATGTTTATTGTTCTTTCTACCTTTACCACTATAAGCTATATTCCCATAGAGAAACGTGTGCCGCAAAATGCACAAAAGCCCCGCCGCAGAGTTTTGTCCCTGCGGTGGGGCTGCCGCCGTTATTGCTGTGGTTACATGAAAACCGTCCGGCGATCAGAGTCGGACGGTTTTCTCTATAGAAAAGCTTTTACACAATCTCTTTACTTAGGGTCACCCTTTTGACCGGGCTTTCTCTTTAATACCATCATCACTGCCCATCCGGAAAGTGATACTGCAAACAGTGCCAGCCAGATACCAGACGCATCTCCGGTCGCCGGAACCTTGTCCAGCTCCTGTGCAGAAGCAGCGGCGGTATTGGCTGCCGTACCTGCCGTATTACCACTGTCATTGTTGCCGCTGTTATCGCTGCCATGATTGCTGTCATTATTGTTGTTATTACCACTGTGATTGCCGGAGGTATTCGCAGCAACGGTAAAGCTGGTACCGGCGATACCATTGTCCCAGACGATAGCAAAGGTATGGCTGCCTGTAGCTAATGTCTTAAGGTATTCTGCCTTCAGGGTGATAATGGTAGAGCCTTTTTCTGCTATGTAGTTATCAGAATCGATGACTTTTCCGTCTACCTTTACGTTTCGGAATCTGTCATATTCACCGTTTCCGCGAATCACAACAGTGCCTGTAGTATTCTGTGTCCAGGAACTGCCTGCTCCGTCAATAATCCGGTATTCCGGAGAAATGTAGATGGTCACATTGACGGTGACATCTTTATAGTTGTCCGAGGTAATGGTCACAGGCACGGTCACCTTATTGTCAATATTGGCTATCGTCAGTGCTGACAATGTAAACTTCATAAGACCGGTCGCATCTATCGTAAGATCTCCGGTGAGAATTCCGTTGACATCGGTATATGTGCCGGGTGCATAGTTGGTTGCTCTCGGTACAAGCTCCGCTAAGCTGATGGTCTGTGCGCCTGTCTTCGTGAACTCGAAGAATTCTGTAACATCCCCTACTGTAAGATCCGCCTTCTTAATGGTCAGTGTACCGGCTTCGATCTCTACCGCGGTGTAGTTCTTGCCTTCCACTACGGACAGGATCACGTTATAGGTTCCGGCGTTGGTAGGTGCTGTTTCACTTCTGGCATAGGTCGTACCGTTGTTTCCCTCGTAGCACACCGTTACCGCGCCCATACCGATGACGCCGTTCCTCGGCTGAGCAGTCACCGTCTTCGGCGTACCATCATAGGTCAGCGGCGTGGATAGATTCGGAGACACATCAAAATTCCCCAGTTCAGGCCTTGCCTTGGTAATCTGCCATGTCGTGGCAGCGGTTCCGGTATAATTGCCCATGCCAGCGATGGTCAGAGTGATGGCATCATTTGCACTAATGAATTTGTTGCTATCATTTGCAATAGCATAATCGTTTGTCGTCAAAAGCACCCCGTCAAGCTTTACGGATGTAATCTGCACCGTCTGTGTGCTACCGGTATAGACCAGGCTGTCTGTCTGTAATGTGATGCTTGCATTCTGAAGATTCTTCGGTGCGATCGCGAAGGTCTTATTCGCTGTTCCCGTGTAGTTCCCCTGTCCGGTAATGGTCAGAGTCGCTGTGTTCACGCCGGCATTGGTATTCTTGTCATACCCAAATGTAAAGTCCTTGCCGGAGGTCAGTTCCTTCCTAAGGTCTTTCACGACAGGTTGTGGCATAATGGCACTGCCGGTGTAAGTTTGCGTATCGATGGTACCGATCATGTCCGCAGTAACCATCTTCGGGCGAATGGTAAAGTTATACTCCATTTTACCGGTATAATTTTCATTGCTGTCCGGTACTTTATAGGTCACCTTATAAGTACCTGCATCTGTAGGTGCAACTTTGCTATTATTGTAAGACGTGCTGCCTGTACCTGCATACGTCACTTCCAGTTCACTCACAGGAACTTTGTCGCCAGATACCTGCAAGGTACCGGCAGGCTCCATAGCTTTGCCGTCATAGGTCTTGCCCGTATAGGTCAGACCGGAGATTGTAACCGTCTCCTTGTCCGTAGGATGGAAGGTCAGGGTTGCCTTAATATCCTGGTAGTTTGCAGAAGAAATGGTTACTGTGCAGGTCTGGTCGATCGCGGAGGTAATGTTCTCCGCACTGGTATAGGAAATTTTTCTAGCATCTTGATAGAATGCCAAGTGCTTCACCACATCTTCGTCGAAAGAATCTTCAACATTGGAAATCACAGCGCCTTCGGGTACCGCTTCCTCCGTGAAAAAGTCTGCCGCCATCAGAGTGCCTTCCTGCGCAGTGCTACGTCCTTTGATAAGATTGACCGTCTTTGTGACTGTATTGGTGTAATCAGCTTTCTCAATGGTGAATGTCGTGCTTCCGCTGACATTATAGTTGCCACCAGCTACATCCGTAATGGTTACGGTAGCAGCGCCTGCATTGGTGTTATTCTCATAAGAAACACTGTACTCACTGGCAAGAATCACATTTGCTCCGTCCTTTACAACCACAGTCGGTTTCTGCGCCGTACCATTGTAGGTTACGGGAGTCGTGACTTCAATGGTCGGAGTGGTAACCGTCTTCTCTTTAATGGCATAGATGACCCATGCGGATTGATTCCCCATCGTAATTTCAGCCCGATAAGTGCCGGCATCCTTAGGTGCGTCTTTCATCTTCTCGAATGAATCTCCGGTCTTTTTCTGATAGACAATCGTAGGTGCACCAGGGAATTCATCGCCGATAGCGTTATCACTGACTTTTACAGTAGCCTCCTTATCGCTACCACTGTAGGTCAAATCCGTCGGTGTAGTAACCATATAGGTGGCAGCAAAATCACTTTCCAAATTACAACCATCAGCGCTGCACGTTACTTTGATCGTATTGTCGCCGCCTGTGGTGTATGTCCAGCTGTGCTGATGAAGTCCCATGTACAGATTGCCCTTCTCATCCTTGGTGACTACGTATTTCTGCTCGCTTGTATCTGGAGTGAATATCTGTGCATAATCCAGCTCGGACTTCGTCGCACCGGTGGCAATCTTGATGTTTGCATTCGCTGAAGGTTTAGTGACTGTTGAGATGCCTATCCAGGCATTCGATGTCAGGCTTTTATCAATACTGATGACTGATTTGCCGAGCAGTACGAGATTCTTCGTTGTATTGTTAATGACCTTTGCATCACCACCAATTGTTAGCGAATCGTAAGACGAACCATCTACTCCGATTGTATTACCGGTAATGCTGCCTCCGAAAAGCTCCACACTAGAATCACTGCAAGTATATACTCCATAATCGCCTCCCTGAATCGTACCTCCATACAGACAAAACTGTGCAGCATTCAACCCTACAACGAACGACTTTGTTTCGCTATGATTATCTATTATTTCTATTTTCCCCGAATGACCTGTGCTGCAATCACAAACCGCAAGCTTATGCGAATTTATATCAAAGACACTATTATATAATTTTGTAGAAATTGTATGTCCGTTCAGACAGATATTTACATCGCCGCTAATCTCAATAGATCCGTCGAGTGTAATATCAGCAAACAGATAATAATTGCCCGCTGGAAGAGTATATTTATTATTATACGTGGGCTTCTTTACTCTGTTTCTACCATATTGCAGTATCTGGTTCTCGCTGTCATAAGTCAAAGGTATCCACAGGGTATTGTCATGACCTGCCTCTGTACAGTCCGTCTTACCGCAAACGGCATGCTCGTGCAACGTACCATTCATAAAAACAATGCTGTTTCCTATTAATTTCGATGCATAGCCATTATCACTATGAAAGCGTTCCGCATCCGTATCCTTCATTTGGTAGGAACTTTTGCCTTGCGCCACAACCTTATAGTCTCCCTCGCTAATTTCACTTGTTCTTACACCAATATGTGCCTCACTATCCAGTCCGGGAGAGGCAACGTTGATAATCGTTCCGTTACAAGCGACATTGTTGGCTTTTATAGAGCTACCTTGCGTAATGTTGCCGTTGATCACTGCTTTGCCACTAACGGTGAATGTGCTATCGTCGCCGGAATTTCCTCCATATAATTCCACACCGCCGCCACTCATTTGGGCACTATTACCAGTAATACTACCTCCGTTCATTGTGAAATCGCTTTTACGGCTTAAATACACACCGCCACCATAAAACTCTGCTGTGTTACTGGTAATCTTTCCACCATTCATTGTGAAAGAACACCCATCATACACATATACACCACCGCCGTATCCTTTCTTAAAAGCAGAAGGTGCATCAGCTGTGTTTCCGCTGATCTCCCCTCCATACATGGTGAAGATGCTATTGACATATATACCACGCCCTGCACTTCCCTCTTTATGGGTAATCTTGCCGTACTCCATCTTCCCACCCATGCAGTCGGTCAAAATAAACTGTGCAGTATTTGATATCTTGATTACATCTACATTCGCATTTGCAGTGATGTTATAACCATTCAGGCAGAGTACCACTTTAGCATTTGTAAGATTCCATGTCTGCGTCCGGTTGATATCCTTCGTCAAATAGTAATATCCGCCTGTTGTAATTTCACTAAGTGAAGAGACACCCTTCCATGCCACGTTGGCGTGTTCGCTGTCATGGTCACAGGTATTACCGCAGATAGGATGTTGATGCAGCATACCATTGACAAGCAGAATCTGATCGCCCACCTGTTGAAATTCACAGTCACCAGTATTTTGGTTTTGGTCATTGATAAATGTGCCGTCCCTATAGCCACCATTCGCAGCACCTGTAGCTATGGCAACATAGCTGCCCACTGTCGGTAAATTCTCTGGGGTCACGCCGATACTGGCAGTGTTGTCAAATCCTCCTTGGCCAATGGCCATCGTCGCACCATCAGGCAGGTAGACATTACTCGTTGTGTTATCAGAGACTTTAGCGGAACCGGATACTGTAAAATGACCCATACCATATGCGGATTTTACGTACACACCGCCTCCGAATTTATTAGCTTCATTACCGGTAATCTCGCCACCGGTCATATTAAAATTCGAACCCACATACACACACCACCATATGCGTTCGTATTATTGTCCCTAATTGTACCACCACTCATATTGAAAGTGTTGCCAACAATGTTCACTCCGCCGCCACCGCCAAAAGCCGTATTCTTGCCAGTAGCTTGGTTATTTTCAATAGTGCCACCGCTCATATTGAAAACGCTCCCATCATAGCTATACACTCCACCGCCATATTCACCTGTGTTATTACTTATTGTTCCAGCGTACATATTGAAAGTGCTGTTTTTCTCCATGCACACACCGCCGCCTATACCTACATTTTCACTATTTGAAGTAAAGTTTTTGGCTTCGTTCCCGGTAATATTGCCACCATACATATTAAAGGTACCGTTGTTATACATCCTTACACCTGCACCCGTACGTGCTGTATTTCCAGTAATGCTACCACCGTACATGTTGAAAGTACTTCCACCCGCCACAAACGCACCAGAACCTCTATACCCATTGCTGTGAGTGATCTTTCCTCCGTTTGGGCAGTCACAAAGGGTGAATGTACTCCCAGTTTTTGGTATAATGCAATCATTACTATATGCCAAGGTGATATTATACCCATTTAAACAAAGTACTACACCGTCGACAGGTGTCCAAGCCTCGCTCAATGTAACATTGTTCATCAGATAGTAGTTACCTACCACCTCGGGCAACTCAGATGTCCCATTCCATGCTTGAAAGGTGACTTTGGTAGTCTCCGTATGTCCGCCTACCCTATTACAGGTATCCTTACCACAGAGAAAGTGTGTATGCTCACCTGCCGCCACCGTCATCGGTGCATTCATCGCCTCAGAAACGGCATGAAGTCGTGTCATATCCAGTTCTGCGATCTGTTCCTCGGTCAGTGACTCCATAGCCTCGTCAATGGCTTCCAGCTGCGCACTGACACTTTCTGCATTTTCCATCGTCACTGTCTCCGGCAGAGCGTCGATAAGTGCCTGTACCTTCTGCACTGCTGCCTTCTTCTCATCGTCTGCCGCGGTGTCCTGCGTGCCGGCATCATTATCGCTAATGCTTTCACCAGTGGATTTCACAGTATCGGGGGCTTCGCCCGCAGTGGGATCTTCCGTACCGGGAGTTGCCGCAGTGGTGCTCTTATCGGACGGAGTCTCTTCCCCCGGTGCCGCCACTGCTTCTGCTTCCTTCTGCTCTTCCGCAGAGTCTGCTTCCTGCTGTTCTTCCGGCTCTGCCGCAGGGGCTGCTTCCTGCTGTTCCTCCTGCTCTGTCACCGCATCAGCCTCCTGTGCGAATGCTGTCATGGGCAGTGTTGAGAAGCAGAGAATAAATGCCAGTAACATGCTCAATACTCGTTTTTTCATACCGTTTTACCTCTTTCCGCTGGGCATAGTGATACCCATTATCTTAAAGATAACGTACCACACTTTCTCTCAGCGGAACCAGGGGCTGCATGAATCGACCCAAATATGTCATGAACCGACCGAAGAGGACTTTAAATGGCTCAATGCGGTTCAATAGCAAGTATTCCTTGAAAAAGTCTCTCCGGTATTATATTCTATTACTATGTCCTATAAAAATCAGTTACAAAGTATATACACAGAAAGGTTTCTATATGTGGATTGCAGATAATTGGAAAGATTATGAAGTGCTGGATACTTCCAGCGGAGAAAAGTTAGAGCGTTGGGGAGATTATATTCTGGTGCGTCCGGATCCCCAGGTCATCTGGAAGACGCCCCACGATCATAAGGGCTGGAAGCAGAAGAACGGTCATTACCACAGAAGTTCCAAGGGCGGCGGAGAATGGGAGTTCTTCCATCTGCCGGATGAATGGGCGATCCATTACACCCTGCCTTTTCAGAAGGAAGCCTCCGGTAAGGCTGATCCTCTGACCTTCCATCTGAAGCCCTTCAGCTTCAAGCATACCGGTCTGTTCCCGGAGCAGGCGGTGAACTGGGACTGGTTCTCCGGTCTGATCCATGAGGCAGGCCGCCCCGTGAAGGTGCTGAACCTCTTCGCTTACACCGGCGGTGCCACTGTATCCGCCGCAGCTGCGGGAGCTGCTGTGACCCATGTGGATGCGTCCAAGGGTATGGTCGGCTGGGCGAAGGAGAATGCTGCTGCCAGCGGGCTTGCCGATGCTCCTATCCGCTGGCTGGTGGACGACTGTATGAAGTTCGTAGAGCGTGAGATCCGCCGGGGCAACAAATACGACGGCATCATCATGGATCCTCCTTCCTACGGCAGAGGACCCAAGGGCGAGATCTGGAAAATAGAAGATAATATCTGGGATTTCGTAGGACTGACCGCACAGCTTTTATCCGATGATGCGCTGTTCTTCCTGATCAATTCGTACACTACAGGATTGCAGCCCGCCGTGCTGTCCTATATGATGAATTCCACCCTGACGAAAAAGTTCGGCGGTCATGTGGAAGCCGAAGAGATCGGCCTCCCCGTCACCGAGAGCGGTCTGGTACTGCCCTGCGGCGCTTCCGGGCGCTGGCAGCGAAAGTGATCTGACTAGCATCATAAGCCTAATCAAAAAGGAGCCTCTGGTCGAGGCTCCTTCTTGATCACAGCCAAAGTCAGCAACTATCGCCTGATGATTGAATTCCAAATATGGTGCGTTTTTACTCCTCTGTTTCAATCTCCAATCTCTGAAGAATGTCTCTCACAATACCAGCATCCTCAATCAGAGAAATTCCAAAACACTTTTTTCCTGCATCTTTTAAGGAGGCTCCTATATGATAAACATTTTTCTTATCCAAGATTAAAAAGCGATCATGAAATACTTTCGTGTACCGCACTTCCAGTAAAGGATACTGGCTGTTGAAATTATTAACATCTTCTTGAGATAACTTGGTTCTTTTCAATGTATACATCACAACAGTCACATTTTCATTCTTTTTTGTGAGAAGATTCAGCGTTCCTATATCCACATAGCCATCAATTAAAACGATTTCCTTTTCCGCTTTTTGAATCAGGCTAACAATTAGGCTAAAAGCATCAAATATCTGATCCAATTTTTCATCCGTTTGCTTTTGATATTCCAGTTGTTTTAACTCCACATTACTGATACGCTCAAAAAGCAAGGCGTTATTAGCAATAAATCTCCTCATTTCCACGAATGTACGCATAATACCAATGCTTACCTTAATTGCCACTTCGCTATGTAGAACACTCGCCAACATAGAGATTCCCTGTTCTGTAAATACATAAGGAAGAGTCCTACGACCACCATAATTATTTTCGCCCTGCGCAGAACTTGAAATGCCAGTTTGGCATCTCAAGTTCTGATACTCCTCTTTCGTGAGCTGAAAACGAAAATCTGGTCTCAAATTTTTTTGAAAATTTTTTGATTTTGGGTGAGAGTTTTTCCGATTTTTTGTACCTATATAAGTGAAGGGGTTTTTAAGCCGCATTTCAAAAAATCCAGAGGGGAGATTCAAACGATATGTACGATACCGCAAGACGGGTCGCACTCGTCAAGCAGCGGGTGCGGGAAAACACCCGCCGGGGGCAGCGGCGCGAGGCAATAAGCCTCTCCGCTTTCTGCCTGATGTTATTCACAGCACTTGCCGGGGCGGCGGACGCACTTATAGTGCAGGGGCAGACCGCCGCGTAGGGCATCCGGCTCAGAAACAGAGAAAACCAGAAAAAAGGCGGGGCGGACAAACCGAACCGACACGAACAGGAGAAGAAAAGCCAATGAAAAAACGAATACTTAGCATACTGCTCGTCTGCTGCATGGTGCTGACCATGCATCCGACAGCGGTGTTTGCAGCGGTGAGCGATTCGCTGGGCAACACACCCGAGGAAAATCAGGCGATTTTGGAGCAGCTTTCCGCCCTGACTGGCGGTAGCAGCGACCAGGTGCTTTCCATGCTGAACGCTTTGGGGCTGCTGGATCAAGACGGCAATTTCAAGGTGGATCAAACCATCACGCTGGACGGTCAGGTGTTGACACTGGCGGCTGTCATGGAACTGCTGGAAAATCCCGCCACGGATCTCACCCGTATAGCCGACGTGGATGGGACTCCGGTGGCGCTGGGCGATTTGAAGACTATGATCCAAATCGAACAGGAGCTGCAGCGGATCAAGGACACCTATTTCTCCGGCAGGGAGTTTACCGGGGAAGCACTGGAGAATCTCAATAGCCTGATGGAGCAGCTGGAGCTGCAGGGCATCAGCTTGCGGTATTCCGCCTTTGCCACAAAGCCTGAGGGCGTTGAGACGGTGGATATGAGCGGCATGATGAGCCAAACGCTGGAGGATCTCGCAAACAACAGCTGGAGCTCCGGGACTTTTACTGTATACGGCGGAAAACCGGTCGGCTTTTCCTACCGCATTCAAAAAGGCCAGCTCAGCGATTATATCACCGATGTGGAGGTCTCGATAGGCGAGACGAGTGGGGTCGCCCAAGGCGACGGGTCCTACAAGCTGACATATGACGTAGGCTCGACTTTCAGTTTAGGTGGTTGTAAAATCACTGTCAAGGTTACAACCAAAGGAGACAACCGAGCCTGGCTCGAGAATTCTTATTCCTATGGCGACCTGCTGGGGATGATTGAATTTTACGATGCGGAAAATCTGGTGTTCTATGACGGTGCCGCTTATGCCGACCACTGTCAGCTCAAGCTAATAAAGACGGTTGGCGCCCCCGCAATACAAACATCAATGACCGCGCCGAACTATGAGGAAAGATACGAAAGCACAACCACAATACAGGGGGATATGTATATTCCTTTGCTGGCAGATGAATACAATGCCCTCGGTGCCAATAATCCGGACTTCGTTGCGTTAAGCGATACCATCAGAATTCTGGATGGCGCTCGCAACTCGGTGCTTCCCGTCGGCTCCGACCCATTTTATCAACCATACCAAATCGACGCCAGCATCGAGTTTAACTGGAGTACCGAAAAAGCTGCCTATACTGGCGATGCGCCGTATGGCTGGTATAAAAACCAGCCCTTTGCCCCGTTCTATCTGACGGAGTACAAGTTCAATGAAGAATCTCTGGGGCTCAGCAACAACAGAACAAAAGCGCTGAACTGTACGATCAACAAGGGCGAAACAGTCAGCATCTCCCTGCAGTCTACCACGCAAAACAGAGGGGATCAGCAGTACTGGCTGCCCTTCCGACTGTATATGAAAAGTGTACAGGGCGAAATCCAAAATTCCTGGGCCACCACCAAGAACAGCAACGTCACCGCCAAGCTGGTGGACACGGACAAGCCCATCATTCAAAGCGTCACGGCCCCGGCGGGAACCTATGCCAGCGGACAGCACGTGCCCATCACAGTTACCTTTAACGAGTTCGTGGATCTTAGCAACGCCAGCGTGACCATCAATGGCAAAGTGTATAGCGCCGCTGAGCTTTCCATGAACAAATACGGTGTCACGGCAATGCTCTGGTATCCAGTGCAGGATGCGGATAACACCACGGTCATCGTCAATGGTATGACCGGTGTGGAAGATGTTTTCGGTCATACGCTGGATACCACACTCTATCCAAGCGACTCGATTGCCGATGTTGATCTGAAGAGCGTCTTGATGCGCAACGCCCCCACCGCACTGACCGCCGACTACGACAACGGCAAGGCATCGTTCACGATGAACGCCAACATGGAGCAGGTCTACAAGACCGTATACAGCAATTATCACACCCCGGCAGGCACAGACCCGAAGGAAGCCCCGTTCCGCCTCGAGCTGAGGTACGACTCTGCGGGTGAACCAATCCATCTGCAGGTCTATCTGGACACAGAGAAGGAAGCCTTCACCATTAGCGACTATGCAATCGTACCCTCTGCTTTCGACCGCACCTACACGGTGACGCTGCAGGCCAACGAGGGCACGAAAGACTCTCCTAACTGGGTGAATGTTCTTCCCCTGACCCGGCAGTTTACGGTGGCAAAGAAAGTTTCCGCGCACACGGTGAAGGTCGTCCAGGAAGCGGATGACGCCGACTATACGATTTCCCTCGCCGATTCCGCCCGCCCCACGCTTCAGGCCAAGGTTTTGGGGAAAAACGGTGAGACGGCCAGCTACACCACCGGTAAATGGAGCAGCAGTGACACGCTCATTGCCACCATCAACGAGGATACCGGCGTTGTTGCCACCACAGGAACCAAGGTGGGAACCGTCACCTTTACCTTTACGGCGGACAACGGGACTGAGGACGCTGCCGATGATGTGAAGGGCGAGTCAAAGCCCTATACCGTGACGGCAGGCGATTCCCTGGCACTGGTGATTCCCGGCGGCGCGTCCATCGTGACGCGGGTAAATCAGCCCGCCACCGTGCTGTGGAGCTCCAACGCCACGCTGATGGCGCCGAACAAAGAGTTCAATTACAGGATTGACCTGTATGCGGGCAACTACACGAATGAGGCGGAGCTGAGCGGCATCCAGCCCGTTGCGTCTTATACCGCTGGCAAAGAGGAAAAC
>OHDP01001070.1_pt1 | contig 13421 bp, 7 predicted proteins | sample 1567011 | NCBI WGS metagenome assembly OHDP01 (sample SAMEA3879532, study PRJEB24766) | human gut metagenome | biome: human-associated habitat; feature: feces | place: USA | collected 1985/1987
ATATCATAGGTATGGATTCGATCAATATAAAATATCTTAACCGCATGCTTAAAGGTGATCCGGATGGTAAAGTTTCTAAGCTTTTAGATTACACATCACGCAAAGGGGCTGATATTGCGGATCCTTGGTATACTGGGAATTTTGATGCAACTTATAGAGACGTAAATGAAGGATGCGATGGCTTATTAGCGTATATATTAGAGCAAAAATAATCGAGGGGGCAGATTTTGCTCCCTCTTATCTATTCCACTTTTATTTAATGTCTAATCCAAATCTGTAAATCTCACTGATCTTGGCCTGTGCCTGTTCAGACTCTTTTTTCTGGATAATTGCGTTCCGATCGCTTAGAATTGCCAGCATCTCATCCACCACATCTTCCGGTCGCGGATCTGATATGCGGTACAGATAGCCGAGCATTCTTGTTGCTGTATAATCGGTATTCAGATTTCTGGTGACAAGATCACATAAATTCTCCGGGTAACCTCGTTCCATCATCAGATTGTAGAGCTGCATGCTGATTTCTGTTCTTGGTTTCATGGGTCTTCTCTCTCTCCTCTTACAAACTCAACTGCATTTTCTGTTTTAAAACGAATTGCAAAGTATCCTCTATTTTTTTACTGTCAATGGGTTTTGCAATATGTGCATTCATTCCGGCATCTATGCAGTCCCTGATATCATCCTGAAATGCATTCGCTGTCATCGCAATGATGGGTATCTCTTTTGTATCTTTACGGTTCAATGTCCTTATCTGTCTGGCTGCTTCTAATCCATCCATTACCGGCATCATAATATCCATAAAAATAAAATCAAATCTGCCTGGAACTGACTGGGAAACAATATCCACAGCCTCCTTGCCATTTTCTGCCGTAGTCACAACCATCTTTTCATCTTCCAGCAGCATTTTTGCAATTTCCAGATTAAGCTCATTATCCTCAACTAATAATACACTCTTACCGGACAGATTAGGCTTTTCCACTTTTTTTTGCTGTTCCTTCTCAGCATTATGATCAATCTTAAGGGGGATCGTGACAGTAAACGTTGTACCTACATTTTCTTTACTTTCCAGTTTGATTGTTCCGTTCATCATGTCCACAATATCTTTTACAATAGAAAGTCCAAGTCCGGCACCACTATATCCATTCGTTGTTTCTTTTCCTTCTCTGGCATAGGATTCAAATGCATGTTTCTGAAATTCTTCGCTCATACCAAGTCCCGTATCAGAACATACAAATTCAAAAACCGCCGTCTTGTCATCACTTGAAATCTCATTGAAATACAGGCTTACTTTACCACCGCTTCGGTTATATTTAACGGCATTTCCAGCAAGATTCATAAGAAGGCGGTTTAGATATTCCTCACTGCCAATAACATATCTGTGATGAAAAGTACTCATGGAAACTCCGCCTTCAAAGCGGATACCATACTCCTTTGCATTTGTCTCAACAATCGAAATCTGTTTTACGAGCATTGCAACCAGATCAAATGGCTTGTGTTCCAGCTGTATTGTTCCAGATTCTACTTTTCCGATATCCAGAACATTATTCAGAAGGGACTGCAGATAGTCCATGGATTCCATTACCTTTGCTTTACATTCATATAATCTTTCTTTATCGCCATAATAACGCTCTGATATATTGATCATCCCAATAATTCCATTTAATGGTGTCCGGATATCGTGGCTCATATGTCTCAAAAAATCTGTCTTTGCACTGTTCGCATTTTCTGCCTGCTTCTGTGCCTCTTTTGCCTTTTTCTCTGCAATTCTGGCTTTTTGGAGTAATCCAAGTATCAGTATCAGCACGATCAAAAAAACAGATACAACAAGCACCGTAAAGCTCCAGAAATTGTCCCTTATAAACTCCTTTACCGTAACTTTCTTCAGATTACTGTCATACATATACACAGCATTGGAGAATTTTGAAACAGACATTGTTTTTATAGTCTTATTCAGGACAGACAGCAGCATGCTGTTTCCATGTCTGACTGCAAATGACACCAAATCGTACTTTTCCAGAAAAACACTGTACAGTTTATTATCATCGAAATATTGTTTCAGCTTGCCTGAGTCCATAATCATGCAGTCTGCTTTTCCATTATATACAGCCTTTTTTGCATCCTTCCAGGTAGCATATTCCTTCACATGCCACTGTGGATAATTATAGGAAACATAAGACTTCAAATCACTCTCTTCTCTTGGTATCGCAACCGTATTTTCAGCATTTTCATCAAAACTCTTTTTAACCGTTACAGCCGCCATATTATACTTCCAGACAGTATCTGTCAGATCATAGCCCAGGTCTTCGGCAGCATTCGTATTTTGCATCACATGAAAAATCATATCAATTTCTCCAGCATGCAACGCTTTTTGCATATCCTCTTGTGAATCATACCCCTTGATATTAAATTTCAAAGTCTGCCCTTTCAGGCAGTTTTGTGCAAGCTGGATGTAATCCGTGATCAGGCCACTCACTTTTCCGGTTTCTGTATCAAGAGTACTGACCCCGCCATCGTTTATCAAATAACCTATTTTGATTGCTCCATGCTCTGACAGCCATTTCTGTTCTTCTCCCGTCAGAAAATATACACTGTCCACTGACAGAAACTGCTTATGCAGTTCATCTGCATAATAAGGATCATCATCTGTGATCCTTCTCATAGCATTATCCATCTCTGTCTTTAAATCAGAATGACTCTGGCCAATCGCAAAATATATTTTTGAACTTCCGAGATTCGTTAAGGCCACCATTCCGTACCCACCCAGACGGGAATCCTCTAACGATACAAAAGCGTCAATTTCTCCGTCTGCAATTTTCTTCAAAGCATCTTCATTATTTGAAACATTGACATGCTGTGTATGCAGATCATATTTCTTTTCCCACTCGTTCAATATCATTTCCGACAGGTAACCCATAAGCACCCCAATCTTTTTCCCATTGAAAGATGCAGTGTCAGAGGATGAGAGGTCTGTATGATCGGGTTTTACGTAGACATAATATCTTTCGTCTCCCATTGGAATAGCAGAAAAAAGCATAGTCTCTGCCCGTTCCTCCGTATAAGAGACTCCTTCTATCATATCCAGCTCATCATTTTTTAATTTGTCAAAACAATTTTCCCATGTACAATCTACATATTCATAGTTCCACCCGGTATAACCTGCGATTTTCTGCAGATATTCATATCCATATCCGCTTCTTTTTCCATTTCCATTTATCTTATCATACGTATCATCCGGCACACCAATCCTGACAACTCTCTCTTTCTGATTTTCTGCTGCAAAAGCATAAACCGGACAGATTGAAAAAAGGATGCAACTGCACAATATTAAAATGATACCCCTTTGCAATACTGATTTATTCATTTTTATCCCTTTACGTGGCATTGTAATTACTCTAATTTTGCATTTTTCTATTTTACAGTGTCAAAATATCCAACGATTCCAATGTATCCATCCTTCTTTAAAGGCGACCACAATGTATGCAATTTCATTCTATACATACCTTATAATCGTTTTTATAACTTCATCAATCACAATCGGCTTTGACAAATGTGCGTTCATTCCTGCATCCAGTGATGCCTGAACATCTTCTGCAAATGAATTAGCTGTCATTGCTATAATAGGAATGTTTTTTCCATCCGGTCTGTCATTCATTGCCCTGATTGCTTTTGTCGCTTCATAACCATTCATTTCAGGCATCATGATATCCATCAGGATTACATCAAATGTGCCTTCCGGATGATTTCTGAAAATCTCAACAGCATTCTTTCCATCCACAGCTCTTTCTACATTCATCCCGAACTCTTCCAACTGCACGGCAGCAATCTCTGCATTCAGTTCATTATCCTCTGCAAGAAGGACATTCACACCTGTAAGATTTACCTTTTCAGAAAAACCTGTGTCTGACTTATTACATTCCTTATCTGTAATTTCCAAAGGAATATCCACAGTAAATGTGGTTTCCTCATGCTTTTTACTCTGCACGGAAATGGTTCCACCCATCATATCTACATACTTCTTTACGATAGCCATCCCCAGTCCAACTCCGTGGTACTGCGTTCTCACACCGGAATCTTCCTGTGCAAATTCCTCAAAAACTTCTTTTGTAAATTCCTCACTCATGCCAATACCAGTATCCGAAATGCGGTAACGCATATTTATATATCCATCCCCGCCCTTTTCCTGACACCGGGCTTCAAATGTAATCGTCCCTCCATCCGGAGTGAATTTCACGGCATTGCTCAGAATATTGACCAGCACATCGCGCAGGCGTGCAGGATCCGCAAGTACATTTGGAATCTTTGCTTCTTCACGCTGAATCTTAAAGTTGATATCCCTGTTCGTAAGAAAGCCTTTTGTAATATCCAATGCAGAATCTGTAATGTTTTTCACATCCGCCGGTACCGGATTGTAATTCACTTTTCCACTTTCGATGCGGGTCAGATCTAATACATCATTGATCAGCGACAGTAAATACTCTGAGCTTTCGTCAATCTTTTCCAGACAATTTTTCACTTCGTCTGACGGATTGTTTTTCATTGCAATACCGGTAAATCCTATGATTGCATTCATCGGTGTCCTCATATCATGGGACATATGTGACAGAAATGCTGTTTTTGCCTTGTTTGCAGCCTGTGCATGCTCTGCCAGTTCCGCCATTTCCTCAGCTTTCTCCTGGGCCGCCTTCTGAGCTTTTTTTCTTGCACTGAGACGCACCATTATCACAGCTATAGCAGTCAGCAGCCATCCAAAAATAAGAAGAACCCAAACAGTAACAACAGGATGCAGACGGATCCAGTCAACAAATGTCAGCTCTGTTGCTTTGTATGTGGTATACTGTGCTGCAAGATCTTCAACAAGATTTTGGGGCATGGCATACATTGCTTTCGTCAGAATACCAGCCAGCGCATGGTTCTCAGTTGATGAAATTACCATGCGGTAGGTGAATGTAGGCTGTTCCAGCAGAGTATATGTCATGGTGCCCGTAGTGTCACTGTTCACAAACGCCTGTGCCATGTAATAGTAGACGAAGGCAGCATCTGCTTTACCCTTACGGACAGCTTCCATCATTTCCTGTCGGGTACTGCACATCAGTTTTTCTGCACCGGGTGCCATTGCATCTTCAATTGACTTTGATGCTGTCTGGTCAACAGTAGTAACAACATTAATTTTTCCATCAAAGTCACGCCGTGTCACCCTTGCCAGCTGCATCGTAATGAAAGGTGCAGTAATCCCCCATTTATTCGTCTCAGCATAGTTATCTGTTTCCAGGCGCGCATCGATGCTCATATCTGTGGTTTCCTTATTTTTCTGATAGGCAATATACTCATCTCTGGTGGCAGGTGTAAGAAACTCATAGGAAATCCCGGCATAGTCTGCAATTTTCCGGAAGTAATCCGGGATAATACCCTTCATCTCACCATTTTCATTATAAGAATATGGATAACGGGTCGGATCACACAGAACATGAAGCGGGTTGTCCTTGGAATACTGTGAAATTATACTTTTTTCTTTCTCCGTATATTCCAGATTCTTAGTTTCTATGCTTTCATAATTTTTATTATGAAGTGTCATTTTCCAGTCACCCTCAACTGCATTCATCTGGTCGATTGCATAATTGATCTCATTCAGCAATTCTGTATTACCTTTTTTAACAATGACATAGAAATCGCTGCTGTCAAATTTATCTACGATACGCTCATTGTTTGTTTTTCTCAGAGAACTGGCAGCAATAGCATCAACATTTCCGTTCTGAAGAGCTTCCTCCATCTCTTCTGTCGTATCAAAATAAAATGGATCATATGTAAATCCTTTATTGCCTGCAAAATCCGCAAACTCTTTATCTCGTGAGCTTCCGTTCAAAAGTGCCACACGCATACCGTTGTAAGTACTGTAATTGCCATCCACAATCGTGCTGTTGTCACTGCGGACGGTCAGAATCCCATTATTGGTTCCGATCGGACGTGAAAAATCAAACTTTTCTTCTCTTTCCGGTGTTTTGCGGGGAGATGTTACCATATCAATCTCGCCATCTTCAAGCATCTGCTGCATATCATCCCAGCTCTTATCATATCCGACATATTCGTAATCTACATCCCAATAACGGGCCATCAGCCGAAGAAAATCATAGCCATACCCGCTGCGGTTGCCTTCTTCATCCATCACATGATAACCATCCATGGCAAAGAAACCGACTTTGACAGTTTCATGCTGCGAACTGTCCTCGGCTGCATATGCAGTCTGGGGAGAAAATATCATACACACGCATACAAAAACCAGTAATACTGCCACATATTTCTTTGCTCTCGAAATCATATTTTAAATCTCCTGTCTGCCAAATATATTTCTCTACACATCTCCTTGTAACCTCCTGGTTTAATAAAATTGCACTGCCGCATCAAATCCATTTGTCACTGTACAGTGACCTGCGGTTCGGTACCCCCCCCGCCGGATTTTATGCTTCTGATCGTCTTTTCCAGCACCTTCATCTCAACCGGTTTTGAAACATGTGCATTCATGCCAGCCGCAAAGGAATGCTGAATATCTTCTGAAAATGCATTCGCAGTCATGGCAATGATTGGAATCGTCTTTGCCAGTTCATGGGAACTTCTGCGGATTGCCTTCGTTGCCTCATAACCATTCATAACAGGCATCTGCACATCCATCAGGATCATGTCATAATCACCTGGAGCAGACTGTTCAAATGCTTTCAAAATCTCTTCGCCATTTTCACAGATGGTACATTCTGCACCTTCAATCTTTAACAGTTCCGTCAGGATCTCTGCGTTCAGCTCATTATCTTCTGCGCACAGGAATCTCATTCCCTGCAGAAGATTTCCATCCTGCTCATCTGTTTCTTCTTGTGCCGCCAGAGCAACCGTTCTATCCTCTGCAATTTTCAGATCTATGAGAACTTCAAAACAGCTTCCCTGTCCCGGTTCACTCTCCACATCAATGGTGCCTCCCATTGCCTCAACCAGGTTCCTGGCAATCGCCATTCCAAGTCCGGTTCCCTGTATCTTATTAGTCACAGAACTTTCAGCGCGAGTAAACGGATCAAAGATTGTTTTTTTGAAATCTGCCGACATTCCCAAGCCATTATCGCTAACTAAGAAACGGTACTTTGCATAGACAGATGACGTTGTCTCGTATTCTTCTACCAGAAGCTGAATTTTTCCACCTTCCTGCGTATATTTTATGGCATTAGACAATAGATTACTGAAAATCTGCACCAAATGAACCTGATCCCCATTCACCCACTCATGACGGATGTTTTCTTTTATAATGGTAAGTGTCTGCTTCTTTTCATATGTTTGAGAATGAAATATAGTGTCAAGTTCCTGTACAAAATCCAGCATAGAAAAGTCAGAATATTTGAAGACTGTTTTTCCTGCCTCAATCTTACTCATATCCAAAACATCATTAATAATTCCTAACAGATGCTGTGATGAAATATCTATTTTATCTGCATACTCTATAACTTTTGCTTTATTACCTGCATCATGTCTGATCAAAGACGTGATACCAATGATTGCATTCATAGGTGTACGAATATCGTGTGACATATTAGACAGGAAATCCGTTTTCGCCTTATTTGCATTTTCCGCTGTCTGCAAAGCCTCTGTTGCAGCGTTCTTTGCCTTTTTCAGTTTTTGATTGACTATTTCCATTTCCTTCATTGTTTGTAAATGAAGGTCATTATTTCTTTTTTCATATTCTGCTTTTTGATCTGCAAGACTAAGTCTGGAAATACTGTAGAATAATCCGGCAAAAAGTAAAAGTATAAAACCTGCCATAAGTATTGTTGTAAACAACACCGTCTTTTGGTAATCCATCAGCACATTGTCAACAACTCCCTTTTCCACAATGCATACCAAAATGGTGTTGTTGCTTTCTATCGGGCAATACCCCAGATAATAGGGATTCTGTTTTCCCAAAAGTGCAACTCCGGATTCTCTGTTATCAAACTTCTTTTTGAGCAAATCAGCCTCTTCTTCTGTAATAGCCTGTTCCCCTTTTAAATGTTTTAACAAAGAATAATTACGCAGGTATTTATCACCACTCAGGTTCGTATACGTAATATTTCCGTCATGATCCAGCATGAACAAATATGCTTTCCCATCATAACCTTTCAGTTTTAACATGGAATCCCGTTTCGAATGATCATACACAGTTCCAATTGCCGTATAAGTTTCCCCATTGATCGTATATTCCTGACATGGAATTGCAACCAGATAACCGTCTTTTTTCTTCTGATCATAATCAAGACGCACCAGTTTTCCAATATTGTATCCGTTCTTTAAGTCCAGCAGAAGTTTACTTGGCATATCAATCCGCATTTTTGTTCCACCTGCTGATATGGCCTGACCATTTTCCTGAAGGAATATAAGTGTACTTTCCGATTCTTTTTCCCATGCTTCAAAGAAACTTTTGTTCACATCCGTTTCAAGAGACAGCTCCCTCTCATGAAGTAAAAATTCCTCAACCAACTGCAGCTGGTTGTAGTATCCACTCACTTGAAGATCATAGGTCTGCTGTATCTGTTCAACAACAGCTCCCATACCGCTTTTTCCATTTTCGCTGATATACTTGCTAGACTTACTTATCAGATACTTGATACAACCTAAGCTTAAAAGAATTGTAAGTAGTATAAGCAACAGTTTTGTTATTTTTTTTCTTTTATTTACCGTTTGTTCTATCTCCACTTTTACTGTTCAACCTCTATATAATCTTCCGGTGCTGACGGCTGCTGTCCTTTTGACATTGCTGTGATCCATGCACTTGATAATGTTGTATCTTTAAGCTGCTCAATCTCACATTTCGGATTTATTTTTTTCAAAACAGACATTGTGGTGTCTGTAAGAAGAATAGAGTACTCCTTGTCTTTGTCTATTTTTTTCTTATTTACTTCTATGTCCTTTAATGAGAATCCGTTTTCTTCGTTTTTGACAATTATTTTCATACCAGATGCAATCGGCAACTCGTATTTTGTGGTTACATAAAAATTCTCATCCGCATCGGCGAGATAATTTTCCACGAGTTCACAAACCTGTTTACCATTCATTTTTGCAAAATATAATGCTGTATCTGAACTCTTCGCTGTCATCATGCCAACCCGGCTATTGGTGCATTCTCCTTTGTACATAGAAGAAGTGAAATAATAATATGGTGTCAGAGCCAGCTGTGCATCAGTTTCTTCTCTGATCGTAGTTAAAATGGAAGATGCTGCATCACGGCCATTTCTATCGTTCAGTGAAATGGAATATTCATTTTCAAAATTCATCATTGCTTTTTCTTCTGGATCTTTACGATTCATTACACTGCGAAAAGTATCATAAGCCTGTGTTTCATCCATTTCCCCTGACAGTAATCCGTGAACAGCCTCAAGACTTGCATCAAATGATTTTTGGGCGGAATATCGGATATAAACAGCATTATGATTAATTTCCTCTTCCAGTCCAGGCACATCCTGCATCATGGTTGGAACATCTGTATTCAATGAAATAACGCCGCTTCCACCCGCAATCAGCTTTTGCCCCTCTTCTGAAATCATACAATCCAGCACATCCAGTGCAGTATCCAGTTTCTCCCGGTCTTTTTCCAGGTTTTTGTTAAATGCAATGTTTAAGGACGGAGTCATGTACACATAGGATTCATCCGATGTCTGTGAAAAGTAAGGAATACGGATCAGCTCCGCATCCATCTGTTTCTGCAGCTGTTGCATAATCGTCGGATGTCCATGAAACATTGCTGATTTTCCCTCGACAAACATCTGGGTTCCCGTATCGACGTCAATATTGATATCTTCTTTACCAAAGTGCGAGTCCTTAAGAAACTGACTGGTTTCTGAAAAAATACGTTTCCATAATGTATCATCAAACTTCACTTCATCCGCTGCAGTCTCTGCACCGTTTCGCCATTCAATACCATCCAGGCTTGTAAACTCACCGATTGCCGCCGCCTGGATGATTTCATTATTAGACCAGTCTTCACCAAGATCCATGGAATACGGTTTTATGCCATTATCATAAAACTGCTGACAGGCCTGTACATATTCCTCGTAATTTTCTGGAATCTTTACGCCATACTGATCAAACAGTGTTTTGTTGGCAATGATCGTCTGCGGAATACCACAGATTGGCAGCCACTGGATTTCATCCTCCGCATTCTTATAATATTGCACCGCATAAGAATAATACTTGGAAACAACATCATAAGAAGCAAAATCCATAAGATAAGGCTGTAAGTCCTGTGCATCTGTTCCGGAGAATCGACGTACCGTTATGATATCCGGTAATTCATCATGTTCTTTAAAATAACTGTATAAATCAGTATCATTGTTACCAATAATAAATTCAATATCCTGATCAGGAAACTGTTCATGGATATAGGGTGCAATATTTTTCATCAAACGATTTTCCCACAGATAAATGGTAAGATGATCATCGTTTTTAGATACTTCTTTCTTTGACTGTCCACATCCAGACAAGACAGCAGTTGCTACAAGTACACCTGACACCACTGCAATCAGACAACGTTTTGCCTTTTTCATACTTTTATTTTCCTCATTCTTTCCTGATAAAATCATTATTGTTACGTCTGTGAAATAACACCGTAAAAAAGCACCGTCAGACAGACAGTGCACCTCATTTTATGCAACTGGCTGCCATTTTACAGGCCCTGTAGCTTTGCGTCCCAGACTTTCATCTGGTTTGCCAATTTCCTTATTATAGCTTTTAAACTTACACAAAAACTGGTATTATTATACTATAATGCTCTACTGTACACAAGAGAAACATTACCGTTTTAACGCCCGAAAATCAAACATCTCCCTGCAAATCATTTTTCCACATGTTGTTTTAAAAATATTTTCATAAGCTTTGTCATATTTTTATTCCTGAATCTGTATCATTAGAAACAGTCAGCTCAAAGTGTTTTCGATTTGTTTTTAGATAGCCTTCTTTTTGTAACTTCGATATCTCCGTAGACATTGCCGCACGATCAATACAAAGATAATCTGCCAGCTGCTGCCGGTCAAAAGGAATATCAAAAGATAACGACGAATGTCTGATAGATTCTGCTGACAGATACGACAATAGTTTATCTCTGGTTGTTCGTTTCCCGACATGGGTAATCTTATCGTTCAGGATCAGTATCTTATTCGCCAGAACACTGACAAGGTTACGGATCAGTTTCTGATGATGCTCGCATGCCGTCGGGCAGGAAACAAGGAGTCTCTGGACATTCAGGGAAATAATTTCACAATCCTCATCTGCTATCACACTGATATTCAGAACTGCTCCCGGACTTGCTGCATATGGCTCACCAAAGAAATCACCGGTATGGCATTTTGACAGAATATTCCGATGTCCCCAAAGATCTTCCTGAATCACAAGAACGCAGCCTGACAACACAAGTCCCATTACTTCAGTAGAATCTCCTGCTCTGAAAACATAAGAATTTCGTTCTTTGGAAATTATTGTTGCATTTACACAATGCAATATGGATAATATTTCGTTATCTGTAAGACCTTTGAAGAATGGACTGTTTCTTAGAATAGGCAAATATTTTTTCAAAATCGTTCCTCCTGTTGGAAATCAAACATACAAGTTGTATTTATTATACTATGATTCTAGCAGAAACAAAAGTGAAATGTTATAAATGGAGGGTAAAAATGATAAGAAAGATTATTAGAATCGATAAAGAAAAATGCAATGGCTGCGGCGCCTGTGCAGATGCCTGCCACGAAGGTGCCATTGATATCATTAATGGAAAAGCAGAATTGGTGAGAGAACATTTCTGTGACGGACTTGGTGATTGTCTCCCGGAATGTCCTACAGGTGCCATTTCTTTTGAAGAAAGGGAAGCTCCTGCATATGACGAAGAAGCCGTAAAAGAAGCACAGAAAAAAATAGTTACTCAAAATCAGGCAATGTCCTCTCACTCCGGCTGTCCGGGATCTAAAATCATGCAGATTCGGCGGACAGAAACACCTGAGTCTGTAAAACCATCTTCAACCGTAGATTCTGTATCAAAACTTCAGAACTGGCCAGTCCAGATTAAACTTGCCCCAGTCAGTGCACCATATTTTGACGGTGCAAAGCTTTTAATTGCAGCCGATTGCACTGCTTACGCTTATGCAAGTTTTCATAAGGATTTTATTCAGAATAAGGTAACATTAATCGGCTGTCCTAAATTAGATCAGGTAGATTATAGTGAGAAATTAACTGCAATCATTCAAAATAACAACATCCAAAGCGTAACGATCGTAAGGATGGAAGTTCCTTGCTGTGGTGGTCTGGAGATGGCAGCAAAAAAAGCGCTTCAAAATAGTGGAAAATTCTTACCATGGCAGGTTATAACGATAGGTATTGATGGGAAAACTATAGAATAAAAAAAGAAGGAGAATGCAATAATGGATAAGAAAATGTTTTGTTTTCAGTGTGAACAGACAGTCGGATGTACCGGCTGCACAGGAAATGCCGGCGCCTGTGGAAAAAAAGCAGATACAGCCAGATTACAGGATGAACTGACAGGTGCGTTGATCAGCCTTGCAAGAGCTGTTGACGGTTCAACTGCTATTTCTAAAAGAACCGGGCAAATCATAATTGAAGGATTGTTTACTACAGTTACAAATGTGAATTTTGACGATGCATCAATTGAAAACATGATACAAAAAGTCAGAGCTGAAAAAGAAAGACTGGTTCCTGACTGCAGCAAATGTCAGTCACCATGCGGTAAAACAGATGAATACGATATGCAGCAGCTGTGGGATACCAACGAAGATATCCGTTCTCTGAAGTCTCTTATTCTTTTTGGGATTCGTGGGATGGCAGCCTATGCCTATCATGCAAATGTTCTGAATTATGAAGATGCCGAGGTGAATCGATTCTTCTGCGAAGCACTGTTTATGATTGGTTATGGGGAGAGTGTGGAAACTCTGCTTCCTACAGTACTGAAAGTAGGGGAAATCAATCTGAAGTGTATGGCACTTCTTGACAAGGCAAATACAGAAACCTATGGAACGCCAGAGCCAACCGAAGTTACTCTTACCATAGAAAAAGGACCTTTTATTGTCGTGACTGGTCATGATCTGAAAGACCTGCAGCTTTTACTTGAACAGACTGAAGGAAAAGGAATCAACATCTATACCCACGGCGAAATGCTCCCTGCCCATGCCTATCCGTTCTTAAAAAAATTCTCTCATTTAAAAGGGAATTTTGGAACCGCATGGCAGAATCAGCAGAAAGAGTTCGATCATCTTCCAGCTCCGATTCTCTACACTACCAACTGTCTGATGCCGCCAAAAAGCAGCTATGCTGACAGAGTATTTACAACAGAAGTGGTTGCTTTCCCAGGCGCTGTTCATATCGACGAGAAGAAAGATTTCACACCGGTTATTGAAAAAGCACTGGAACTGGGTGGT
>OHDP01001078.1_pt1 | contig 13336 bp, 8 predicted proteins | sample 1567011 | NCBI WGS metagenome assembly OHDP01 (sample SAMEA3879532, study PRJEB24766) | human gut metagenome | biome: human-associated habitat; feature: feces | place: USA | collected 1985/1987
ATAATATACATATATATAATATACACATAACACACATATATTAATTAGATATTTTACATAACAATTTTTTATATCAATTTACAGCTTTTATTGTTTTATATTTTTTTCCATTGCATTTAAAGTATATATCAGTATATATAACACATCTACAACTCATATATACATTTATTATAGTAAACAAGCGGTATAATGACAAGCATATTCTTCAATCTTTATTACAATCCATACAACACAACCTCCTGTTATTAATCTGTTGTATGCTTATACCGCTTAATTTTAGATTTATACAGCTTTATATTTCCATAAGGAACTCGTCTACATATTTCCTCATATCGTCAAATTCTGCATTAACCTCAGGTACATCAGATTTAAAATCCAGCAGTTTATATACATAACCTTGTTCCTTGGCCTGTCTATAACTTTCTTTATACACAAGTTCAAAAAGCAGTGATATATGCCCTACTATATGGTCAACTGCACTCCTTCTTACACTTTTAAGTACTGTTTCCTTCTTATAAAAACTCTCAAGTACCTCTTTGGTTATGATTCCATTCTTAAGTTCCTCTGTTGTTACATCATATATAATCTCCATAGGAATATCTGCATTTACCTTAAATATGTCAACCTTATCTGCATCACGCAGTATATCACAAAACATACGCTGTCTTTCGGTGAGGTCTTCTTTTACACGATACTTATTATGCTGTCTTATTGCCATTTCAAGAAGTCCTGTATCTTTATTGTGGTGCTCATTATTTTTTATTATCTGCTCAGCTTCTTCATTCCCTGAACGTGCAAGCTCACATTCTTCATAATACCCTTCTGCAAACTTCCTTATAAGACCTTCCTTAAACAGTAGGTCTGCCCCGAATTCTGCATGGTCTACTGACTGGGCATCATTAAATGTACCGAAACGCCTTATCTGCTCAAATCTTCCTATGTCGTGTAACATTCCAAGAAGCCATGCAATATCTACATCCGGTTCACTTAAGCCTAATGATTCTGCAATTCTTTGACACAGTCCTGCTACTCTGTAGGTATGATCTATTTTAAGCTTTATCTTTTCATCTGATGGATCGTAATTTCTTACATACTCTGCAAATGCATTGATAACATTTTTCCTGTTAATAGCCGGTTTGTTAATACTTTCCACAACATCGATAAGTCCATTAAGGTCATCACATACCATATATGTAAGCTTCCTGATATCATCATCTATTGCTATTGTATCAGGAATATGGACAACTCTCATACCTGCCGCATATCCAGCCTTAATTCCATTGATACTATCCTCAACTACTACTGCCTCTGACGGATTTACGCCTATTGCCTTAGCAGCACGAAGAAATATATCCGGTTCTGGCTTTCCACGTTCGACTTCATCTCCATATACAACCGCATCAAGATAATCCCACACTCCTATTTCGTGAAGTGTTTTCTCAGCACTTTCACGCCTTGTTGATGTAGCAACTGCACACTTTAATCCATTATTTCTTATATATTCAAATATGTCCTTTACGCCCTTTTTAACAGGAATACCTTCTGTTTCCCTTATCTTGTATACATGCTGTGTTCTAAGCTCCTTCGCTTCCCAATAATCTATCACACCCTTGTAATAATCATCAAAGAACTTGCAGCAAAGCTCTGCCGGAGCACCCTTAAAGCTGTCTATAAGCCACATGGGCATATCCACTCCAAGCTGCCCTGCCGCCCATAGCCAGCCCTCATTAGACTGTCTTTCTGAATCTATAAGAACGCCATCCATATCAAATATAATGCCTGATACCATTTTTCTTCTCCTAGCAATCAAATATCGTATTTTTACACTTTATATTATTTAAAGTAACTATAAAAGATATGTTTTTATAATTTATAACGCTGACCAGCACCTGCAATTTTCAAATTTGCCAATTTAGAGACTTTAAACATCTTCTATCATTGAACTTTCATCCACAATGCCGTCATCTGCACCATCCTTATAAATACTTCTTAACATACTGTCCCGTATAAGACTTCTTAACCTTGGCAACCTCTTCTGGTGTACCCTTTGCAATAACTGTACCACCTCTGTCGCCGCCTTCTGGTCCCATATCTATAATATAATCGGCTGTTTTGATAACATCAAGATTATGCTCGATAACAACAACAGTGTTACCGCCCTCCGCAAGCTTATGAAGTATATCAACAAGCTTGTGGACGTCTGCAAAATGAAGTCCTGTTGTAGGCTCATCAAGAATGTATATAGTCTTTCCTGTACTTCTTTTTGAAAGCTCTGTAGCAAGCTTTATTCTCTGTGCCTCTCCACCTGAAAGCTCTGTAGATGGCTGTCCTAACTTAATGTATGAAAGTCCAACGTCATTAAGAGTTTCTATTTTTCTTCTGACTGATGGCACATTTTCAAAGAAATCAACTGCATCCTCAACTGTCATATCAAGTACATCATATATGCTCTTTCCCTTATACTTAACTTCAAGTGTTTCCCTGTTATAACGCTTTCCGTCACACACTTCACAAGGAACATATACATCAGGCAGGAAATGCATTTCTATCTTGATAATACCATCTCCGGAACAAGCCTCACAACGTCCTCCCTTTACATTAAAGCTGAAACGTCCTTTGTTATAACCTCTTTCCTTAGCATCTGTTGTTGAAGCAAAAAGATCCCTTATCATATCAAATACACCCGTATATGTCGCAGGATTAGAACGTGGAGTTCTTCCTATTGGCGACTGGTCAATATCTATAACCTTATCAAGCTGCTCGATTCCTATAATATCATCATGGTCACCAGCGATACATCTTGCACGGTTTAAAGACTTAGCAAGGTGCTTATACAGAATTTCATTCACTAGGGAACTCTTTCCTGAACCCGATACACCTGTTACACATGTAAATACTCCAAGTGGTATATCAACATCAATATTTTTAAGATTATTCTCCCTTGCACCCTTAACAGTTATCCAGCCTGTCGGCTTTCTTCTCTTAGCCGGCACTGGAATCTTGATTCTTCCGCTAAGATATGCACCTGTAAGCGAATCCTTGCATGCCATAATATCAGCTGCTGTTCCTGTCGCAACAACTTCTCCACCATTACGTCCGGCACCCGGTCCTATATCAACAATATAATCTGCGGCACGCATAGTATCTTCATCGTGTTCAACCACAATAACTGAGTTACCAAGGTCACGCAAATGTATAAGTGTCCCAAGCAGCTTGTCATTATCTCTCTGATGAAGTCCGATACTTGGCTCATCAAGTATATAAGCCACACCAACAAGTCCTGAACCTATCTGTGTCGCAAGTCTTATTCTCTGTGCCTCTCCTCCTGAAAGCGTACCTGTAGCTCTTGATAATGAAAGATAATCAAGTCCTACATCCATAAGAAACTGTATTCTTGCCTTAATCTCCTTAAGTATATCTGCACCGATAAACTTCTGTCTGTCTGTAAGCTCAAGCTCATCTAAGAACTTCTTTAACTTAACAATAGACATATCCGTAATCTGATATATATTCTTATCTGCTATCGTAACAGCAAGAGATGATGGCTTTAATCTCTGTCCGTGGCAGGACTTACAAGGTCTTATGCGCATGAATTCCTCATACTGCTGCTTTGCACTGTCTGAGTAAGTTTCCCTGTATCTTTTCTCCATATTATGGATAAGGCCTTCAAATGCTATATCGTATTCTCCAACGCCTCTCTGGCCTTTGTAATGCACTTTAACACTCCTGCCATTAGTACCATTTATAATCATATCCTTAATATCATCCGGATAATCCTTAAATGGTGTTGATAAACTGAAGTTATATTCCTTTGCAAGTGCACTCATAATAGCCCTTGAAAAGCTACCCTCATCCTTTACAGACTGCCATCCCATACCAACTATAGCTCCCTCATCGATGCTTAATGAATCATCTGGTATAAGAAGCTCTGCATCAAAATTCATTGTATAACCAAGTCCGTAACAATCAGGACACGCACCAAATGGATTGTTGAACGAAAAGCTTCTTGGCTCTATCTCATCTATGCTTATGCCACAATCCGGACACGAAAAGCTCTGTGAAAAGTTAATCGGCTCACCATCTATAACATCAACTGTCATAAGTCCCTCTGCAAGCTTAAGTGCTGTTTCTATTGAGTCTGTAAGTCTTTTGTTAATTCCATCTTTAACTACAAGACGGTCAACAACAATTTCTATATTATGCTTCTTGTTCTTATCAAGATTTATCTCATCTGTAAGCTCATACATATTGCCATCAGCAATAACTCTTACATAACCACTCTTTTTAGCCTGTTCAAAAAGCTTCTTATGTTCACCTTTTCTTCCTCTTACAACTGGAGCTAATATCTGTATCTTTGTTCTTTCTGGAAGCTCCATAATAGTATCAACCATCTGGTCTACAGTCTGCTTGTTGATTACTTTGCCACACTTTGGACAATGTGGTGTACCTATTCTTGCATATAATAATCTGAAATAATCATATATCTCTGTAACAGTTCCAACTGTTGAACGTGGATTTCTGTTAGTTGACTTCTGGTCTATGGAAATAGCTGGTGAAAGTCCTTCTATGCTCTCTACCGCCGGCTTTTCCATCTGTCCTAAGAATTGCCTTGCATATGAAGATAATGACTCCATATATCTTCTCTGGCCTTCTGCATATATAGTGTCAAAGGCAAGACTTGACTTACCAGAACCAGACAGACCTGTAAGTACTACAAGACTGTCCCTTGGTATATCTACATCAATATTTTTAAGATTATGCTCACTTGCACCTCTTATTCTTATATAATTCCTGTAATCGCCTTTTTCCATATTCTATTTTCTCCGTTATTTCTTCTTTCTTAATCCTTAATCATCTCAATTACATAATGCTTTTTCTGTAAACAGCAACTGCTTTTTATAATTATGACACATACATCATATAATTCTATCTGCCTGACTTCTTATCCTCATAAATATACTTATTAATCTCGATCATCTTATCACGAAGCATAGCCGCCTGTTCAAAGTCAAGCTCTGCTGCAGCCTTACGCATATTTTTCTCAATCTGCTTCTTAACCTTTTCAAGATCTTTAATGCTCATAGATTCATAATCTACATCAAGCCTTCCATTTGAATTATCTGCTTCTGCTGCCTTAGATATACTTATAAGATCTCTTACTGCCTTCTTTATAGTCTGAGGAGTTATTCCGTGTACCTCATTGTACTCCTGCTGTATCTTTCTACGTCTTTCCGTCTCAGATATAGCCTTTTCCATAGACTCTGTTATAGTATCTGCATACATAATAACGTGTCCATCTGCATTTCTGGCAGCTCGTCCTATCGTCTGGATAAGTGAAGTCTCTGTTCTTAAGAAGCCCTCTTTATCAGCATCAAGAATAGCCACAAGACTTATCTCTGGAATATCAAGTCCCTCTCTAAGCAGATTGATACCAACAAGCACATCGAATCCGTCAAGTCGCATATCCCTTATAATCTTCTGTCGCTCTAGTGTATCAATATCCGCATGAAGATACTTGACTCTTATGCCGACTTCCTTAAGATAATCTGTGAGATCCTCTGCCATACGCTTGGTAAGTGTAGTTACAAGTATCTTATTCTTTTTCTCAACTTCCTTATTAATCTCACTTATAAGATCATCTATCTGACCCTCTATTGGTCTGACTGTTATCTCTGGATCAAGAAGTCCTGTAGGCCTTATAATCTGCTCTGCCCTCATAAGTTCATGTTCTTCCTCATACCTGCTAGGCGTAGCAGATACAAAAAGCATCTGTGATATCTTGCTCTCAAACTCCTGAAAATTAAGCGGTCTGTTATCCTTCGCTGATGGAAGCCTGAAGCCATAATCAACAAGTGTCGTCTTTCTTGCCTGATCGCCTGCATACATTCCCCTTATCTGTGGAATAGTTATATGTGATTCATCAACAATTATCATAAAATCATCTGGAAAATAATCCATAAGCGTATATGGCGGACACCCTGCCGGAAGCCCTGCTAAATGTCTTGAATAATTCTCAATACCTGAACAGAAGCCTGTTTCCTGCATCATCTCTATATCAAAGTTCGTTCGTTCTTCTATTCTCTGTGCCTCAAGAAGTTTATCCTCACTCTTGAAATACTCTATTCTCTCTGCAAGCTCTTTCTTAATATTCTCAATCGCCTTTTCCATCTTCTCTTTTTCAACAACATAATGTGAATTAGGAAATATAGCAACATGGTCAAGGTTACATTTAACCTCACCGGTAAGAGAATCAATCTCGCTTATCCTGTCTATCTCATCACCAAAAAACTCTACTCTCACAGCATCTCCACTGGAAGCTGACGGATATATCTCTACAACATCTCCCCTTACCCTGAATGTTCCTCTTTTAAAATCCTGGTCATTGCGCATATACTGTATATCTATAAGCTTTCTTATCATTTCATCCCTGTCTTTTTCCATACCTGGACGAAGTGAGATAACCATATTCTTATAATCAATAGGTGCACCAAGACCATATATACACGAAACTGATGCTACTATAATAACATCATCTCTCTCTGACAATGCCGCTGTTGCTGAATGTCTTAACTTATCTATCTCGTCATTAATCGAAGAATCCTTGGCTATATAAGTATCGCTCTGTGGCACATAAGCCTCTGGCTGATAATAATCATAATAGGATACAAAATACTCTACTGCATTCTCAGGAAAGAACTCTTTCATCTCAGAGTACAGCTGAGCTGCTAATGTTTTATTATGACTGATTATAAGAGTAGGCTTCTGTACATGCTGTATTATGTTCGCCATAGTAAATGTCTTACCAGAGCCTGTAACACCGACAAGTGTCTCGAACTGATTACCCTCTTCAAATCCCTGCACAAGCTTCTCTATTGCACGGGGCTGATCTCCTGTCGGTTTATAAGGAGCGTGTAACTTGAATTCCATAACAATTCTCCCTTCGTTAATCTATAGTAAAATAGTCAACAACAATATTATTTAATAGTATTTACCTTATATATTGATTTTACTACAAATAAATGCCTTTGTCTATCAAAAACAGAACATTTGTTTCATTTTATAACAAAAATCACCTGACTGCTGATACACAACAGATTTCAACAAACTGCCAATCTGCATATCAGCCATCAGGCTTACTGTAATTTATATATTTTCCATTTGCATATATTTAATTAATCTGTGCTTCCACATTCTTAATTGCCGCATCAAGCTGGGTATCAACATCTGCATCAGTATCATATTCCACTACCATATCCGGAGTAACACCTTTTCCGTGTATATCCTGACCCTTTGGTGTAAAATACTTGGCAATTGTGAACTTTATTGCACTTCCATCTGTAAGTGGTTTAACTGTCTGCACAATTCCTTTGCCATATGTCTGGGTTCCAATTATCGTTCCTTTGCCATAATCCTGTATAGCACCTGCAAATATCTCTGAGGCACTGGCACTGTTGCCATTTACAATAACTGCCAGTGGCAGATTGAACTCATCATTATCCTGACCTTTATACTCTTTTCTATTGCCCTGCTTATCCTCTGTATACACAATAAGTCCGTCAGGAAGCATATATTTAAGCATACCTACAACCGTATCAAGCAATCCACCTGGATTGTTTCTTATATCAATTACAAGTCCTTTCATACCCTGTGACTGCAAATCTTCAACAGCCGCCTTGAACTGCTTTGTTGTTACCTCCTCAAACTGTGATATCGAAAGATAACCTATATTATTATCAAGAAGTGTATATGACACTGTCTTTGCTTCAACAGCATCTCTTACCGCAGAAAATGTCAGTCGCTCAGTTCCACGAATGACCTCCAGCGTGACAGATGTACCCTTGTCGCCTTTAATAAGTGCAACGGCTGATGAAAGCTCCATATCTGTTATGTCCCTGCCATCAACATTTACAACCCTGTCGCCACTCCTGAGTCCAGCCTGATAACCTGCCCCATTATCATATACATCTACAAGAAGAACACCACCTTCACCGCTAAGCTGGCAGACTGCTCCTATGCCATAGAACTTGCCATTTGTTGACTCCTTTAAGGCTTTATATTCATCCGCTGTATAATACATGGTATACTTGTCACCATATGAACTAAGATACGCCTTGTAAATGTTATCTTTGGCGGTTTCATCATCTACATCACCAAAATAAAAGGATTCAAGCACAGAATCAATTGCATTAAGCTTGCCTTCTACCTCACTTCCAATTCCGTCTGAATCTGTGACTGCATCAGATTGTATATATACATCTCCATTAACACCTATATGAATGTAGCCTTTAGCTATACACACTGCTGCCACACTTAATATTAGAAGTATAACAGCCATAAATGCTGATACAGCACCGATAATCATTCCACTTGCAAAGCCTTGTGATTTCTTCTTTCTTGGCGGCTGTGCATTTCTTCTTAAATCATTCATTCCATACAAATCACCAATATTTACACGATTATCCGAAGCACTATTATTAATTCTGTTTCCGGCATTAATGTCATTATCTGCATTAACATTATTAATTACATTAATGTTATCACCAGCATTAAAATCATCACTATTGACATTATCATTTGAATAAATGTTGTTATTTTGATTGTCCATACCTATATGCCTCTGCATTTATTAATATTTATTTGCTTAAGTAGTTCCAAGGTGAAACATAACTTCCGTTATATCTTACATCAAAATGTAGATGAACTCCGTCAGAATCACCAGTTGTTCCCATAAGTGCTATCTTCTGTCCCTTAGTTACATGTGTTCCTGCACTGACAAGAAGCTTTGAAGCATGCAGATATCTTGTATACAATCCACCACCATGATTAATCATAATATAATTACCAGCTGATGAACTAAATGTCGCAATTACCACATCACCATCATACGCCGCATATATAGCATCACCCGCAACGCCTCTGTTAAGTGCACCAATATCAATTCCCTTATGCGGAGAGCTTCTGCCCTCTGTATCACCATAAGGTGAGGTTATCCTTGTTGACTCTGTAGGCCACTTGAACTTTCCACCATCATATTTTACAACATTGGCACTTCCACTATTCTCCTTGGCCTTAATCTCTGCCTCTATCTTGGCAATATATTCGTCCTGAGCCTTTATATCAGCTTCTATCTTAGCTTTATAATTCTCCTGCTGCTGCTTATTCTTCTGTAATGAAGCCATTTCACTCTTCTTGGTTGACTCAAGCAGTGAAAGTGAAGCTCTCTTATCTTCAAGCTCCTCCTGCTTGGTTACAAGTGTCTCCCTGTCCGTTTCTAACTGTGCTTTGGCGACAGTTATATAAGTAACAGTAGCATTATATTTTTCAAGCATTTCCCTGTCATACTGTGAGATTTTTGTAATATATTCCGCCTTATTAAGCATATCACCCATACTCTGGGAATTCATAAGCAATGCAAAATATGTTTCATCATTATGTTCATACATAAACTGAATTCTAAGCTTCATTGAACTATACTGTTCTTCTGCCTCTATCTCTGCCTGTGCAAGCTTTTCTTCCGTATCCGCTATCTCAGCCTCTATCTGCTCAACTTGCTCATTAACCTCATTAAGCTCACCGTCAACACTGGACATCTGTGCATCAAGCTGGGCAATATAAGCTATCATATCATCGTTCTGTGCCTTTAAGTCTTCAATTATTTTCTCTGTCTGTTCATACTGGCTCTGCAAATCTTTTTTCTTGCTGTTAGCATCATTGAGATTCTGCTTATCATCTCCATATACATCATAATATGACACTGCAAAATATGGTATTACAAGCACAAGTACCATCAACAATGGAATAAGCCTTTTTGCTAATGCTCTCCTCATACAACTCCTCCATTCAGTCAGACCATTTATAAAATGCATACAAACAGCCGCTTAACAATAGCATAACAATCTATACTGTCGGATACCATTTTTATTTTTAAATAGGACTTCCACATATCATATACAATCACATAATATAATCTTCATATATAATACATAATCATATAATTCAATGCAGCAGTCCTATGTCTGGCTAATATTATCTGCTATACATTAGCGTGCTTTCTTACAGCAAAGAAGCTTCCTAATGCACCTATTCCGATACCAAGAAGAATTCCTACTGGAACCAGTATTCTGAATACATCATTAACCGGCATAAATGCAAGAATATTCTGAAGTATCGAGAACTTATTCATAACAAAATTAATAATATTCTCATATACAAATCTAAGAATAACTATTGGAATAATTGAACCAACAAGTCCAATTACAATACCTTCTACGAAGAATGGTGCATTAACAAATGCATCTGTAGCACCTATATACTTCATAATAGAAATCTCTTCTTTACGGACAGTAATACCTATTACAATTGTGTTAGTAATAAGGAATATAGATACTGCAAGAAGAATAACTATAATTGCTATTGTTATGTAACTAACAAGTCTTGCGGCACTAGCAAGTCCACTTGCTGTTGCCTCTGAACGGTTAACCTGTCTTATACCATCAAGATTTTCAAGGTATGTTACAAGTGTAGCCTGACTTGAAGCTTCATTAAGATATATCTCATATGATGAAGAATTAGCAAGAGGATTATCATCCTTGAAACCCTCTGCAAGTTCTGGGTAATCTTTAAAATACTCAGCCTTGTAATTCTCCCACGCTTCATCAGCTGATGTATAATGAATTCTTGACACTTCATTACGCTGGCTTATCGTATCGCCAAGCTTCTTAATATCTGCGTCTGTAAGTCCTTCATCGAAAAATACTGTTACGCATACTTCATTCTCAGCCTTATGAATCATATACTGAAAATTGGATACAAGTGCATAGAATACACCAAAAAGGAATATACACGCTGTAATTGTTGCTATAGACGCAAGAGAGAACAATCTATTACGATAGATGTTCTTTAATCCGTCTTTAATATGATAAAATAACGATCTAATCTTCATAGAAATAACCACCTTTTTCCAAATCACTGATAATCTTGCCTTCGCTCATAGTAATAGTTCTCTTCTTCATCTGCTGAACTATCTCCATATTATGAGTAACAACAAGTACTGTTGTTCCCTGCTTGTTAACCTGATCTAATATCTTCATAATCTCATTAGAATTAGCTGGGTCAAGGTTACCTGTAGGCTCATCGCACAATAATATAGCTGGCTTATTAACCAGTGCTCTGGCTATGGCAACTCTCTGCTGTTCACCACCTGATAACTCATTAGGAAATGACTTATACTTATCAAGAAGTCCTACCATTGAAAGCATAGCAAGAACCCTGCTCTTAATCTTCTTATTAGGAGCTTCGACAACTTTCTGTGCAAATGCAATATTATCGTATATATTACGATCTGGTAAAAGTCTGAAATCCTGAAATACAACACCGATATCTCTTCTAAGATATGGTAACTTCTTTCTTGTAAGTTTATTAAGGTACTTTTTATTAACGTATATCTTACCCGATGTTGGGTCAAGTTCCTTAAGAAGAAGCTTTATAAGAGTTGACTTACCTGAACCACTCTTACCTACTATAAACACGAATTCTCCTTTCTGAACGTGAAGATTAATTCCGTTCAAAGCAGGAACTCCAGATGTATACGTTTTGGTAACATCTTCCATTATAATCATTATTAATATTCCTCCAAATTAGTATGTATCTTTACTTTCCATATATTTCATATATTTAACTACCATAAGTGCAATCTTAAATGTTATGGCATCATCAAACACTCTCAAATCAAGGCCTGTAGTCTTCTGAAGCTTATCTAGTCTGTATACAAGAGTATTTCTGTGGATATATAACTGTCTTGATGTCTCTGATACATTAAGGCTGTTATCAAAGAACTTGTTAATTGTTGATAATGTCTCCTCATCTAAATCATCAGGTGACTTTCCGTCAAATATCTCTCTTATGAACATCTGACAAAGTGGAAGTGGAAGCTGATATATTAAACGTCCAATACCAAGTCTGTTATATGCAACAACATTCTTGTCACTATAGAATATCTTGCCTACATCAAGAGCCATATTAGCTTCCTTGTAAGAACGTGATACTTCTCTTATATCATTAACAATAGTACCATAAGCAATATGTGCAGAACTCATAGCCTCTGTATTTAACATATCTATAATAACTTCTGCTGTCTTATCAAGGTCTTCGTAAGTTTCATTACTCTTAACCTCTCTGACAAGTATTATACTCTTCTCGTCAACTGCTGTGATAAAATCCCTTGTTCTTGAAGCAAATAAAGTTCTTATTGTCTCTAATGCATTAATATCTTTCTCGTGCTTAGTCTCAATAATATATACGACTCTCTTAACATCAGTTTCAATATGAAGCTTCTCTGCTCTTGTATACATATCAACGCGAAGAAGATTATCAAGAAGAAGATTCTTAATAAAGTTATCTTTATCGAATCTCTCCTTATATGCTACAAGCAAATTCTGTATCTGGAATGCAGCAAGCTTTCCAACCATATATACATCATCACTTGTTCCTCTTGCCATGATTATATATTCAAGGTTGCCTTCATCTTCAACCTTAAAAAACTGAAAACCATTAACTGCCTGACTCTCTGCTGGCGAATCAATAAAACTAATCGCATCCGCAAGGCATTCTGAAACATTATCAAAAGTCTTGGCTGCAACATTCTTATCTGCATCCACAATGCACAAATCCACTCGTGAAATAGCCTTAAGTCCCTCTACAGTTGTCTGTAAAATTCTATTAGATATCATTATTATCCCTTTCTGTCTACCACTTACCTTTTATTCGTACATATTCTATCTTATTGTAAAGCAAAACGGCAAAAAAAAAAAGGGGAAATGCAAATTTATTGCATTTCCCCTTCATAATTAAGATTCATTTAATAATTAGTGTGTGATAACGATTTCTGTTTCCTTATCGAATACATGAAGTCTTTCAACATCCATAGCAAATGTTACTTCATCACCAGGTCTTGCTGTTGTACGAGGATTTACCTTAGCTGTACATGTTACATCACCGATTTCATAGTGAAGGTTAACTTCTGCACCAAGTAATTCGTATACCTTAACTGTAGCTGTAAACTTAGAATCTGCATTCTTAGCGATGAATTCTGCATCATCCTTAACATCCTCTGGACGGATACCAACTACAACTGTCTTACCAACATAGTTGCCATCGATAAGCTTCTTGCTCTTCTCAACTGGAAGAGTAATTGTAACTGTATCAGAAAGTACAAGGTCAACCTGTGAACCGTTAGCCTTAACTTCTGCGTCGATAAGGTTCATCTGAGGTGATCCGATGAATCCAGCAACGAAGATGTTGTTAGGTGTATTGTAAAGGTTCTGAGGTGTATCTACCT
>OHDP01001087.1_pt1 | contig 13251 bp, 7 predicted proteins | sample 1567011 | NCBI WGS metagenome assembly OHDP01 (sample SAMEA3879532, study PRJEB24766) | human gut metagenome | biome: human-associated habitat; feature: feces | place: USA | collected 1985/1987
TAATCACCCGTTATCAAGGCCTAAACGTGTACGACCGGAAATATGACGATCTGATCGAGCGTTTGAACAAATATAGCAAGCGAATGATGATAGCGGGACAAATGAGTTTGATCTATCTCTTCGAGAAGAAAATATGTAAGTTACTATACAAACATTTCACTTGGCTCTCCGAGCACATCGGCAACCGTATCGTACCGGGATTGCCGATCAAGAATTTCGACGCCATCCTGTACGCTACCCCAGAGGAGGAAAAAGAGAAGCTGGTTCCCGAGCTCGTGATCACCTACGGCGGCCATATTGTCTCCAAGCGGCTGAAAGAGTTTTTGCGGAAACACCCGCCTAAGGAGCATTGGCATGTCTCATTGGATGGGGAGGTAGCGGATTTATTCGGTAGCCTGACCACGGTGATCGAGATGGACGCTTTCGAGTTTCTGGAGAAAATCGCTTATATGCTGGAGAATAGGCAGATTGAATATCCGAAGGCTTGGGAATATAAATCCCGGAATCTGCCGGAGCCGGAGTTCGCTTACTCCGAAATGGCGGCGATCGGTGGTTTGATACGTTCGCTTCCGGCTGAATCGGCCTTGCATCTGGGGAATAGCTCCACCGTACGTTACGCACAATTGTACACCGTACCCGAGACGGTTGAGGTTTGTTGTAACCGAGGTACGAGCGGGATCGAAGGCTCCTTGTCTACGGCTATCGGATACGCCTCGGCCTCGCAAAAACTAAACTTTATCGTTATAGGCGATCTTAGTTTCTTCTATGATATGAATGCGTTGTGGAACGGAAACTTGCACAATAACCTTCGTATCCTGCTCTTGAACAACGGAGGTGGTGAGATCTTCCAAGCCTTGCCAGGATTCAAGATGAACGAGCGTACGCACCGTTACGTCACCGCCTCCCACCAGACCTCAGCGGAGGGATGGGCCACGGAAAGGGGATTCTCCTACTCCGCCGTTCATAACGCCGAGGAGTTGGCAGCTGCGATGAGCGCCTTTACCCAAACGGAGCAACCGAGCGAACATCCCCTATTCATGGAGGTTTTCACGGACAAAGCGGAAGACGTACGATTGCTCAAGGAATATTATCATCAACTAAAAAATTCATCCCAAGCACAAAACATATAATATATGGAAACGAAAAGAGAATGGACAACCATCAAGGAATACGAGGAGATCTTATTTGATTTCTACAACGGCATCGCCCGCATTACGATAAACCGGGAACGGTATCGCAACGCTTTTACCCCGACTACGACCACGGAGATGAGCGACGCCTTTTACATCTGCCGGGAACGTCCGGACATTAACGTAGTCGTTCTGACAGGAGCCGGAGATACGGCGTTTTGCGCGGGAGGCGATATGAACGTGAAAGGACGTGGCGGATATATCGGAAAAGACGGGGTTCCCCGCTTGAGTGTACTGGATGTGCAAAAGCAGATACGCAGTATCCCGAAGCCGGTGATTGCTGCCGTGAACGGATTTGCGATTGGTGGCGGGCACGTGCTTCATGTGGTATGTGATTTGTCCATAGCTTCCGAGAATGCTATTTTCGGTCAGACGGGACCTCGTGTGGGAAGTTTTGATGCCGGATTCGGTGCTTCTTATCTGGCACGTGTGGTAGGTCAGAAGAAAGCCAGGGAAATCTGGTTCCTCTGCCGGAAATACAATGCGCAGGAAGCGTTGGATATGGGACTGGTCAATAAAGTAGTTCCTTTGGAACAATTGGAAGACGAATATGTGCAATGGGCAGAAGAGATGATGTTGCTTAGTCCGTTGGCTTTGCGTATGATTAAGGCAGGACTGAATGCCGAATTGGACGGTCAGGCCGGAATTCAGGAACTGGCGGGAGATGCGACATTGCTTTATTATCTGACGGATGAGGCTCAGGAAGGAAAGAATGCCTTTTTGGAAAAGCGTAAACCGAACTTCAAGCAATATCCGAAGTTCCCCTAAAAATGATACTTTGATATATTATTTACATTCAATGGATTGCAAGATTAAGATCATTCCCCGATTGCTCCATTTCAAGCAGCCGGCAGGAACTTCGCGAGGTACATACTCCACCCGGAAAGTGTGGTATCTCCATTTTACCTCTTCCGAATTTCCCGGTCGGGTGGGAATAGGGGAGTGTGCTCCTCTGCCTGCACTGAGCTGTGACGATCTTCCCGATTATGAAGATATATTAGGAGCAGCCTGTCGGGAAGTGGAAAAGCAAAATGGGAGATTGGATGTGGGCGCTTTGTGTAAGTATCCTTCTATCCTTTTCGGACTTGAAACCGCCATCCGTCACTATCATACGGGAGATTGGGCTTTGTGGAATACCGCTTTCTCTCGCGGAGAAACAGGGATTCCTATTAACGGCCTTATCTGGATGGGCGACTTCAATAAAATGCTGGCGCAGATAGAAACGAAAATGAATGTAGGTTTCCGTTGTATCAAACTCAAAATCGGTGCGATCAACTTTGAAGAAGAATTGGCTCTGCTCCGTCATATCCGTGCGCACTTTTCTTCCAATGAGATTGAGCTCCGTGTAGATGCGAATGGGGCTTTTGCTCCGGCTGACGCTATGGAGAAACTGAAACGGTTGTCTGAATTGGATTTGCATTCCATTGAGCAGCCTATCCGTGCCGGACAATGGGAGGAGATGGCGCGTCTTACCTCCGAGTCTCCTTTGCCGATAGCTTTGGATGAAGAGTTGATAGGGTGTAATACTCTGGTAGAGAAACGGAAACTACTTTCTGCCATTCGACCGCAGTATATCATCCTCAAACCTTCGTTGCATGGTGGAATAAGTGGTGGAAACGAATGGATTGCGGAGGCCGAACGTCAGCGTATCGGTTGGTGGATTACATCTGCTTTGGAGTCTAATATCGGTCTGAACGCCATTGCACAATGGTGCGCTACTTTCGACAATCCGTTGCCTCAGGGATTAGGGACAGGATTGCTTTTTACTGATAACGTAGAAATGCCGCTTGAAATAAGAAAAGATTGTTTGTGGTTTGACAGATGATGGTATTCAATCGACAAAAGCAACGCTTACTGCTGGAAGGAAAGGAATATACACCTGATGATATACGCAGATGTATGGTGCGGGGAGTAGAAAACTATCCTTCCGCCATATGGGATTTATTCCTTTTTCTACAGGAGTGGTTCAACGATTCCCCTTTACTTGCGGTTCATACATCCGGGTCTACCGGTATGCCGAAAAAATTAATGGTACGTAAAGAACAAATGATGCAGAGTGCGCGTCTGACTTGTGAATACCTGAATTTGCAGGCGGGAGATACGGCCTTGTTATGTATGAACCTCCGTTATATCGGAGCAATGATGGTAGTGGTGCGCTCTTTAGTTGCAGGTTTGAATTTGATTGTGCGTCCTGCTTCCGGTCATCCATTGTCCGATATACACGAACCGTTGAAGTTTGCGGCAATGGTTCCGCTACAAGTTTATAATACTCTTCAGGTTCTTGAAGAAAAGGAACGGTTGAAGCAAACGGATATTTTGATAATAGGCGGGGGAGCGGTTGATGTCGGACTGGAAGCGGACATTCAATCTCTTCCGGGAGCTGTCTATTCTACTTACGGGATGACTGAAACTTTATCCCATATCGCTCTTCGCCGTCTGAACGGTCCTGCGGCTTCCGAACACTATCATCCTTTCTCTTCGGTGCATTTGTCTTTGTCTCCAGAAAATACTTTAGTGATTGAAGCACCTTTGGTTTGCGCTGATATTCTGCAAACCAATGACATTGCACGCATCTATCCCGATGGAAGTTTTTCTATTCTGGGACGGAAAGATAATGTGATAAATAGCGGGGGAATTAAAATTCAAGCGGAAGAAATAGAAAAAAAACTTCGCCTGTTGATTCCGATACCGTTTGTTATTACCTCTGTTCCGGACAAGCGCTTGGGGCAGGCTGTGGTTTTATTGCTAGCGGAACAGCCGGATATACAAGAGATGGAAAAAGGAATACAAACGATATTGGAACCATATTATCGTCCCAAGCACATTCTGGTAGCGGATTGTATTCCGCAAACGGGAAATGGAAAAGTCAATCGTGCGGATTGTCGTATTTTGGCACAGCGCCTGCTACAACTTCTGAATGATTCATCCTGTTAAAAGTAATACCCTAGATTCACAAAACAACTTGCTTTATCCGTCTGGTTGGAGTAGCCCAATGAGATTTCCAATGGCCCGAAGACGCTGTCCATTCCATAACCGGCACTGATACCGAACAATTGCTTGCCTTTTAATATTTTGAAAAAATGGCTGTCCGTCAGTCCGTAGTTTCCGGTCAGGATGAGGTAATGGATGGCTCCCATCCGTTGTCTGAATTTTAAAGACGCAATCATAATTGCATTATCCATCAGTTCTATATTGTTGACTCCGGCAAATGGTAATTGCTGAGGTATATAGAAGCCGGGAACTTCACCTCCGATTGCATTTTGCAGAGGATAGGGAAAGTTTCTCCCGATCAGGATACGTCCATAGATGGAAGGAATGACGGAGAAGCGGCGGGTGATGGGAAGAACACTTGCCCATGAAGCACTCAATGCAGAGAAAGGAGCGTGTTCGTTATATTGCGCCATATTATCCGTATAGAGGGAATAGGCAGCCTTAAAGTCGCTGCCTTTGGCGGGGAAATATCCTTTATCGTATGTGTTGTAATGTATTTGGGCAAAATAACTCAGAAAATGTTCCGATTCTACTTTCAAATCAATCAGTTCCGGTTGTTTAAACAGGAAATCTTTGTATTTGTAGTATTCAAAACGGAGTCCGAGCCCGAAACGGAAGTTTTTGTACCATACATCCGAGAAGCCGAATTCGGCTAAGTGATATTTATAGGTTGTATTGTAGGCACGGTTTCCCTTCTCGTAGATGTTGATGTCGTTGTATTGGAACATATATGAGAAGTTGAAATTACGCTGCTGCATGGGTTCGAGTGTATAGTCGATGCGTGCGGCATATCGCTTACCCAACCGTCCGGTGAGGGATAGGCGGGAAGGAATATGAGTCTTGAGGTCTGCAGTGGCATTAAGCAACAGAGAGGCAATCTCTTCCGAATCGAAGCGGATACCCAGATTGATTCTTCTTTCATATTTCTCTTGCAACAGGAAGTTGAGATGGTAGCCTTCGGGAGTATCTGTCAGTGTATAACTGGCACTAGAGTAAGACTGGCTACCGCGTAACAGGTCTAAGGCCTGTTCTATTTGCTGCGTCGTAATGTTACTGTTTTCTTTTAAGTTACATTTCTTCATTAACCATTTTTTGTCGTCAGTCTCTACTCCGGAGAAAGAAATATCTGTGACGTAAATGGTGCGCACATTGGAGAGGGAAGAGTAGGGGCCATGCTGCTTGGGCTTATAATCTTCCGGTATCCCTATTCTCTTTTTTAAGGCAAGTAGGGATTCCCATTGCGATCTTGCCGCCTCTTCACCCCTTCGCATCAAACTGTCAATGGCGGTCGGAGTAAAGCTGGCGGAGGAATATCCTTCCACATTCACACGGATATAGGTATCTGTGATATCTACATTTTTCTCATGATTGGACTGGCAGGTAAGGTCGACAATCTGTCCCAGAATATCGGGTGCACTGTTCAGCTTGTCTGCCTTTTTTAAAGCATTCTGCACATCTACTCCGATAATAATATCCGCCCCCATAGCTTTCACTACATCTGCCGGATAATTGTTTACGATTCCGCCGTCCACTAATACCATACTGTCTTTCCGTACCGGAGTAAATACCCCGGGAATGGCCATACTGGCACGCATGGCGGTGGAGAGTATTCCGTCATGGAATACAATAGGTTCTCCGTTCACTACATTGGCTGCCACACAGGCAAAGGGAATGGGCAGTTTATTAAAGTTGATGGAGTCATGATACCCCATTGTCAAATCCGAGAATAGATTGGCTAGATTCTGCCCTTTTACGATTCCTCCTGAAGCTGCGTCTTTGGGTGTTTTTGTAAAAGGGATGGAAACAATAAACCTTTCGGAACGTTCACGCTCCGTTAGTGACATGGAACTCCGTTTTACCCGGTCGCTCAACAAGAATGTCCAATTTTGCTTTCGCACCATGCTGTCCAACTGCTCAGGTGTGTAGCCTATGGCGTAAAGCCCTCCTACGATGGCTCCCATACTGGTCCCGGCTATATAATCAATAGGAATTCCGGCCTCCTCAATCACTTTCAAGGCTTTGATATGAGCCATACCTTTGGCACCTCCGCCGCTTAGGACTACTCCTACTTTTTTGCGTTGTTGCTCTTGAGAATGCAAAGAAAAAGGAAATATTAAGCAGGTTAATAAAACCAATGTTGAAAGTATTTGTTTTTTCATCAGACAGGTGTTTATATATACTACAAATGTAGGGTATATTTTGTTTAGTTGTTGAATTGGGAAATGGAAAAAATGTTCCAAAAGTCGGAATTGTGGATTATTTCTACATATTTCCGATAAATTCTACATTTCCGCATTTAGCATGACAAAGTATAATGAGCTGATAGACAGCGAATAATAAATGTAATGATTTTGGCATACTATTTGCTTGAGAGGAAGATAGAACAAGCATAAGTTAAATTTAATAATAAGATTCGATATGAGATTATTCTTTTCGAAACATGAGTTGAAACTGAGAAGAAAGAGAAACATTGCTGCTATAATTTGTGTGGTAATTGTGTTGGGGGCGTATTGGATACTAACCCGGCCTCAGAAGGTTGAGCCGGAAATGCCGACAGTCATTGTGGAACCGGTAGTTAAAGATGATGTGGAAATATACGGGGAATATGTCGGGCGTATCCGTGCCCAACAGTTTGTCGAAGTACGTGCGCGTGTGGAAGGTTATTTGGAGAATATGCTTTTTGCCGAAGGTACGTATGTAAATAAGAATCAGGTTTTATTTGTAATCAATCAGGATCAGTATCGTGCCAAAGCGGACAAGGCGAGAGCGCAGTTGAAGAAAGATGAGGCGCAGGCTTTGAAAGCGGAACGTGATTTAAAGCGTATCCGTCCGTTGTTTGAACAAAACGCTGCAAGTCAGTTGGATTTGGATAATGCGGAAGCTGCTTTTGAAAGTGCCGAAGCAACGGTGGCTATGAGCGAAGCAGACTTGGCACAGGCGGAATTGGAATTGGGTTATACTATTGTCCGTTCTCCTCTGTCGGGACATATCAGTGAAAGAAACGTGGATTTAGGTACGTTGGTCGGTCCCGGTGGAAAATCATTGCTTGCTACCATTGTGAAAAGTGACACAGTATTGGTGGATTTTAGTATGACGGCACTCGATTATCTGAAAAGTAAAGAAAGAAATATTAATTTGGGACAACAGGACTCTACCCGTTCCTGGCAACCCAATATCACTATTACGCTGGCGGATAATACCGTTTATCCATATAAAGGATATGTAGATTTTGCCGAACCGCAGGTCGATCCTCAGACGGGAACTTTTTCCGTCCGTGCCGAAATGCCGAATCCGAAACAAGTCTTGTTGCCGGGACAGTTTACTAAGGTCAAACTATTGTTGGATGTTCGTGAAGGTGCACTCGTTGTTCCGATGAAAGCGGTTACCATTGAAAAAGGAGGAGCATATATTTATACCATGCGTAAGGATAATACGGTAGAGAAACGTTTTATTGAATTAGGACCGGAAGTAGGGAATAATGTAGTGGTGGAAAGAGGACTAGCAGCAGGAGAAATTGTTGTAGTGGAAGGTTTCCATAAGTTGACGCCGGGAATGAAAGTGCGGGTAAGTCAGCAGGAGATGGAAACGAAGGATAACACAAAAGGAGAATAGGCGATGAAAGTTACGTTTTTTATAGATAGGCCGGTTTTTTCGGCTGTAATCTCTATCGTGATTGTGATTGTCGGTATTATCGGTCTGACAATGCTTCCGGTTGATCAATATCCGCAGATCACTCCTCCGGTGGTGAAGATCAGTGCTTCTTATCCGGGTGCGAGTGCGCTTACCGTATCTCAGGCAGTAGCTACTCCGATTGAGCAGGAGATCAATGGTACGCCGGGAATGCTTTATATGGAGTCGAACAGTTCTAATTCCGGAGGTTTTTCGGCAACGGTTACATTTGATGTTTCTGCTGATCCGGATTTGGCGGCAGTCGAAATTCAGAATCGTGTGAAACTAGCGGAATCCCGTTTGCCGGCAGAGGTGATCCAGAATGGTATTTCGGTAGAAAAGCAGGCTCCCAGCCAGTTGATGACACTCTGTCTGACTTCCACTGATCCGAAGTTTGACGAAATTTATCTGAGTAACTTTGCTACCATCAATGTGCTTGATGTGATTCGCCGTATTCCGGGAGTGGGACGTGTCTCAAATATTGGTAGCCGTTATTATGCAATGCAGATATGGGCACAGCCTGATAAATTGGCGAATTTCGGTCTGACCGTGCAAGACTTGCAAAATGCCTTGAAAGATCAGAACCGTGAATCTGCGGCAGGTGTGCTAGGGCAACAACCGGTGCAGGGATTGGATATAACGATTCCTATTACAACTCAAGGACGTCTTTCTACGGTTGGGCAGTTTGAGGATATTGTGGTGCGTGCCAATGCAAACGGTTCCATCATTCGGTTGAGGGATGTGGCACGTGTTTCTTTGGAGGCTTCTTCCTACAATACAGAGAGTGGTATCAACGGTGAGAATGCCGCTGTGCTTGGTATCTATATGTTGCCGGGTGCCAATGCGATGGAGGTGGCTGAAAGAGTGAAGGAAGCGATGGCGGAAATTAGCAAGAACTTCCCGGAAGGGTTGAGCTACGAGATTCCGTTTGATATGACAACCTATATTTCAGAATCTATCCATGAAGTATATAAAACCTTATTTGAGGCTTTAGTACTGGTGGTGTTGGTAGTATATCTTTCTTTACAGAGCTGGCGTGCGACGTTGATTCCTGTAGTGGCGGTACCTATTTCATTGATCGGAACTTTCGGCTTTATGTTGATCTTTGGTTTCTCTTTGAATATCTTGACTTTGCTCGGATTGATTCTTGCCATCGGTATTGTGGTGGACGATGCAATTGTAGTGGTGGAAGGAGTAGAGCATATTATGGAAACGGAAAAGCTGAGTCCTTATGAAGCTACTAAAAAAGCGATGAACGGACTGGCAAGCGCCTTGATTGCCACTTCATTAGTATTGGCTGCCGTGTTCGTGCCTGTCAGTTTCTTGAGCGGAATTACAGGACAGTTATATCGTCAGTTTACAGTGACGATTGTAGTATCCGTGCTCATTTCCACGGTTGTAGCTTTGACATTGAGTCCGGTCATGTGTTCTCTGATCTTAAAACCGGATAGTGGGAAGAAGAAAAATATTGTTTTCAGGAAAATCAATGAATGGCTAGGTATTGGCGGTAATAAATATGTAGCTGCCGTTACCCGGACTATCAAGCATCCTCGCCGGGTGTTGAGTGCTTTCGGTATGGTGTTGATAGCCATAATGTTGGTTCATCGTATTATTCCGACTAGTTTTTTGCCCGTAGAGGACCAGGGTTACTTCAAGATTGAATTGGAATTGCCGGAGGGAGCTACTTTGGAACGTACGCGCATAGTGACCGATCGTGCTATTGCTTATCTGGAAAAGAATCCATACATAGAATATATTCAGAATGTGACGGGAAGCAGTCCGCGTGTAGGCAGTAATCAAGGACGTACCGAGTTGACGGTTATACTGAAACCTTGGGAAGAGCGCAAGAACACAAGTATCGAAAAGATTATGGATACAGTGGAGAGACATCTTGAGGAATATCCGGAATGCAAAGTCTATCTTTCCACTCCGCCGGTGATACCGGGTTTAGGTACTTCGGGAGGCTTTGAAATGCAGTTGGAAGCTCGTGGGGAAGCCACTTTTGACAATCTGGTGGATGCGGCAGATACATTAATGTATTACGCTTCTAAAAATAAGGCATTGACGGGTTTGTCTTCTTCTTTGCAATCGGAGATACCGCAGCTCTATTTTGATGTAGACCGGGACAAAGTGAAAATGCTCGGTGTACCTTTGGCTGATGTATTTTCTACCATGAAAGCCTATACCGGTTCAGTATACGTAAATGACTTCAATATGTTCAACCGTATATATAAGGTATACATTCAGGCGGAAGCTCCTTACCGTGAGCATAAGGATAATATCAATCTATTCTTCGTCAAGGCCTCTAATGGAGCTATGATACCGTTAACATCTTTAGGGAACGCTTCTTATACCACAGGGCCAGGTAGTATCAAACGCTTCAATATGTTTACTACGGCAGTCATTCGTGGGGCAGCTGCGCAAGGATACAGTTCCGGACAAGCGATGGAGATCATGGAACAGATTGCTCGTGAACATCTTCCAGACAATATAGGTTTGGAATGGAGCGGACTTTCTTACCAAGAAAAACAGGCCGGAGGTCAGACAGGCATGGTGATGGCATTGGTATTCCTTTTCGTATTTCTCTTTCTTGCTGCGCAATATGAAAGCTGGACAGTACCTATTGCCGTATTGCTTTCTTTGCCCGTTGCCGCTTTGGGTGCTTATCTTGGGGTATGGGTATGCGGATTGGAGAACGATGTGTATTTTCAGATCGGTCTGGTCATGTTGGTGGGGCTTGCCGCCAAGAATGCAATTTTGATTGTTGAATTTGCTAAAGTGCAGGTTGACAAGGGAGAAGACTTGGTGCAGTCGGCTATTTATGCGGCCCGTTTACGTTTCCGTCCGATCTTGATGACTTCGCTCGCGTTTGTGCTCGGTATGCTTCCAATGGTTTTGGCTAGCGGACCCGGTTCGGCAAGTCGGCAGGCAATCGGTACAGGTGTCTTTTTCGGAATGATATTTGCTATTGTATTCGGTATCATTCTTGTACCGTTTTTCTTTGTGATGGTATATAAGACGAAGTCTAAACTCTTAAAACAGAAGAAATGATGAAACGAAAGAAACTATATATTGTCATATTGTTATTTGTAGGAATATTGACTTCCTGCAAGGTAGGAAAAAGTTATGTCCGTCCCGATCTTCATCTACCTGACAGTTTGGCTCAACATCAGGACTCAGTTAGCTTTGGTGATCAGGACTGGAAAGATATTTATACGGATTCTACATTGAGAAGCTTGATAGAACGGGCATTGGATCATAATAAGGATATGCTGATAGCTGCTGCCCGTGTGAAAGAGATGGCTGCACAGAAGAGGATTTCTACGGCAGCATTGCTTCCTGATATAAAAGGGAAAGTGACGGCAGAGCGTGAACTCGAAAATCATGGAGGAGAGGCTTTCAAGAGGTCGGATACCTTTGAAGCGCAGTTTCTAGTCTCTTGGGAACTTGACCTTTGGGGAAATTTGCGTTGGGCGCGTTCGGCTAGCATTGCAGAGTATTTACAGTCGGTAGAGGCACAACGGGCACTACGAATGACTATTGTAGCGGAGGTGGCACAGGCATATTATGAGTTGGTGGCTTTGGATACGGAATTGGATATCGTAAAACAAACCTTGAAAGCCCGTGAAGAAGGAGTCCGTTTGGCTCGTATCCGTTTTGCCGGAGGATTGACTTCGGAGACGTCGTACCGTCAGTCGCAGGTGGAATTGGCACGTACGGCAACTTTGGTTCCGGACTTGGAACGGAAGATTTCCTTGAAAGAAAATGATATAGCTTTTCTGGCAGGTGAATATCCAAACAAGATTGCCCGTTCACGTTTGCTTCAGGAGTTTAAGTCACCGGAAACGCTTCCTATCGGATTACCGTCCACTTTATTGGAACGTCGTCCCGACATCCGTCAGGCTGAACAAAAGCTGATTGCAGCCAATGCTAAAGTAGGGGTGGCTTATACGAATATGTTTCCGCGTCTTGCCCTGACAGGAGGATTTGGCTCGGAAAGCACGTCTCTATCGGAACTGTTGAAATCTCCTTATGCGGTTATGGAAGGGGCTTTATTGACTCCAATTTTTGGCTGGGGAAAGAACCGTGCCGCACTGAAAGCGAAAAAGGCGGCCTATGAAGTTGAAGTACACAATTATGAGAAGTCTGTATTGCAGGCTTTCAAAGAGACACGTAATGCGATAGTGAATTTCAACAAGATAAAAGAGGTATATGAGCTTCGTGCGAACCTGGAACGTTCGGCGAAGAGCTATATGGAACTTGCACAGCTTCAATACATTAACGGTGTCATTAATTATTTGGACGTGTTGGATGCGCAACGTGGATACTTCGATGCGCAGATTGGCTTGAGTAATGCGATTCGCGACGAATTGATAACTGTAGTACAACTTTATAAGGCTTTAGGTGGAGGTTGGAAACAAAATCCCTAAACAAAAGAAAGAAGAATTTTCATAATTCGGAAAAAAGTGCGAAATTTGCAACGCTTTTCAAGTTTGATAAGAAACTTACTAACACCTTTAAATAAAAATAGAGAAAATGACTAAAAGTGCATTGCAAATCGCAAGGGCTGCTTATCAGCCCAAACTTCCAAAAGCATTGGCATCAGGAGCTGTTAAAGCAGTGGCAGGTACTGCTACTGAATCTGTAGCCGATCAGGAAGCTATCAAAGCTTTGTTTCCCAACACGTACGGAATGCCGTTGATTACATTTGAAGCCGGTGAAGCGGTAGCTCTTCCTGCTATGAATGTAGGTGTGATTCTTTCGGGTGGTCAAGCTCCCGGTGGACACAATGTGATTTCCGGTTTGTTTGACGGTATCAAGAAACTGAATCCGGAAAACAAATTGTATGGTTTCATCTTAGGTCCCGGTGGGTTGGTAGACCATAACTATATGGAGCTGACTGCTGACATCATCGATGAATATCGTAACACTGGTGGTTTCGATATTATCGGTTCCGGTCGTACGAAATTGGAAAAGGAAGATCAGTTTGAAAAAGGATTTGAGATTATCAAGAAACTCGGTATCAAAGCATTGGTTATCATTGGTGGTGACGACTCTAACACAAACGCTTGTGTTTTGGCTGAATACTATGCCGCCAAGAAGTATGGTGTACAGGTAATCGGTTGCCCGAAAACAATCGACGGTGACTTGAAGAACGATATGATTGAAACTTCTTTCGGTTTCGATACAGCTTGTAAAACTTATGCTGAAGTAATCGGTAACATCCAACGTGACTGTAACTCTGCACGTAAATACTGGCACTTCATCAAATTGATGGGTCGTTCGGCTTCTCACATTGCACTTGAATGCGCTTTGCAGGTACAACCGAACGTATGTATCATTTCAGAAGAAGTTGAAGCTAAGGATATGTCTTTGGATGATATCGTAACAGGTATCGCTC
>OHDP01001149.1_pt1 | contig 12431 bp, 8 predicted proteins | sample 1567011 | NCBI WGS metagenome assembly OHDP01 (sample SAMEA3879532, study PRJEB24766) | human gut metagenome | biome: human-associated habitat; feature: feces | place: USA | collected 1985/1987
GCACCCGACTGGGGCTTATCCACGAACTGCGGCTCATGCAGTGCTACCTGATGCCGGATGAAACCGCCCTGCGAGAACTGTCGGAGGGCGTTATCGAAAAGCTGAAACTGGTGACCGATGCAGAGTTTGCCGAGTTGGAATTTCCGCTCGACTGACTTTTGCCGCCTGCGGGCGGCATACATATTCTCTTTTACAATGCCATTTGGTGTGGTATACTGAACTCGACAACTCGGAATTTTCTCAGGAGGCTATAAAAATATGATTGGAAGAATTTATCATGTTGGATTGACCGTTTCTGACTTGGATCGCTCGGTTGCTTTCTACAGAGACATCCTTGGACTTGCGTTTCAAGGAGAGATTTTTATGGAAGGCAAAGAAACCGATAAAATGTTTCGCAAGTCGAATTGCAAAGCAAGGGTCGCTTATTTGAACGGTTCTAAGGCTATTGAAACGCCACCGGTCGAGCTGATTCAGTTCGTAGATAGCGAGATCCATAAAGAACAATCAGATTTGTTTACGACATCCATCTCGGAAGTATGTTTCTATACGGATGACATTGATTCTGTCTATAAAACCCTTATCGAAAACCATGTTGAGTGCTTATCTGAACCGCAGTATTTCGACTTTAGAGCAAATGGATTTGGGGAGAGCCGAGCTTTTTATTTCAGAGACCCGGATGGCATTATCCTTGAAATGATGCAAACTCTTTGATAAGAAATCATAGGTATAGGAAATTGCCAACTTCCTGTTTAAGAGGATCAGCCGATGGACAAAACATTTCAGAAATTATTACAGACTGACATTGATCTTTCATCCTTAGGCGTAGAACGCCGTACAGATAACGAACCGTATTTTTGCACACCAAAGGGTGCGTCTGTATTTGGTTGGACCGGTGTGGATGGAATCCACTTCTGTTTTGTTCGTGGCTTTGGCGGTATGGTTTTTGCTGTCAGCCCGGCGAACACATTTCCAAACTATGTTCATCCGTTGGCAAAAAATTTCGCTGATTTTCTGCGGCTACTGCTTGCCTGCGGCGATGTGGCAGCATTGGAGCAGGCATGGATGTGGGATAAGGCACAATTTGAAACCTTCTTACAGGACAACCCTCCCACGCAGGAGCAGCAGGAAACCCTTGCGCTTGTCGCTACGAAATTAAAGCTGATGCCAATGGAGCGGCCATGGGCATATATCAAAGAGCTTCAGGCATCTTTTGATTACAGCAAAATCAAGTACACCAAAGAATATTACGATGTTGTGGACCAGAACGCAAAACCAGCTATCCCGGAGTGGAAAGTCTACTTTGAGGGAAACTTCTGGGGACATTCGGGAAAAGAACGTGCCGGAACAGAAGTCCCCTTGAATCAGCAATTTGAATGGGCCGGGCATCATTGGATCATTCCTGCGGCGTATTCGTGCAGCAAGGGGTTCGTTGTGGACTTTTGTATGCGTACCCCGGAGGAAGACATTCGCAAGTTCATGACTAAATGGGATTTACACCCCGAAAACGACTCTTGTGAATACTTCACGCAGGAGCAGCAACTGCAAATAGATTTAGAAAATCCACTTTGTCTTGACTTTATTCCTCGTTTGGAATTGAACGGGAAAACAATGCTGACCTCCCACGGCTGTTCCGTGGTCTTTAATCCATGTTTGCCAGACGGGGTGATCAATGAAGCGGAAGCAAAGTGGGCATTGGAACACTATGATTTGGATACATCCTATGGGTGGATGATTTTTCGGGCGGCATTTCCGTGGACAAGCAAACGCCGTCCCGAAATAAAATCCCTCTCCCTTACGATGGAGCAACGGCCATGCCGTGTGCCGGGACCACATTTCCAGACACACGCTCCCGGTGATTCGTTTTCTTTCCTCCATCCGGTCAGCGGAACAAACTATACATTGACCGTGCAGGAAATAGAGCAACAAACAATTCCTCAAAAGTGTTTCGGTTCTGACCGCTGGGTTTATCCGACACATTTTACCGTCATGCGTTATACGCTTTTCCCTGAATCGGAGGAAGATATCTCGATTTGTGATTGCTGCGATGGAGATAAGCCTATGGAAATTGCTGTGGAGGGAGACTCCTTCACGCCGGAAACCCAAAATAATGCTTGCGTACGCATTATCGGTGGAGCTGACGGACCAACAGTGATTATGACTGGAGAAAAATCACAAGGCAGGCTTTATGCTGCTTGCTCAGCACTGCACTTTGAGCCGGTTCGGGATGATGTAGAGTGGTGCACAATGTTCAGTATTAAGAATTTTGATGAAACGACGATCAACCTTATATAACAGGAATACGATGACGACTTTCAGTTTGTCGATGGTTGTCAACTGGGATAATGTCATAGGGCATTGTTCCGAAATTTTTTCATAACCCGCAAAAAGTGGGCTTGATAGAATGCTTCCATTCATGCTATAAACTACCATAGATTCCATAAGCGAGTGACCTGAAAAGGCCGCTCGCTTTTTTGTTTACAACGAGATTGAAGGGAGGAACGCTATGCCAAGCAAAACCGAAGAATATCTCGCCCTTGCCCAGCGCACGGCGAACGGCTTGACCCGGTACTGGGAAAGCTGGACGGACTACCTGACCACCGCATCTCGACTGTACAAGTACCCCTTTGCGGACCAGTTGATGATCTACGCCCAGCGCCCGGATGCCACCGCCTGCGCCGACTTTGACATCTGGAACAATCGAATGAACCGCTATGTGCGCCGGGGTGCCAAGGGTATCGCCCTGCTGGACGAATCCAGCGGATTCCCCCGGCTGCACTACGTCTTTGACGTAAGCGACACCGGGGTGCGCCGCAATTCCCGTGACCCTGACCTGTGGCAGTACAACGATGACCTGAAACAACCGGTTTCGGAAATGCTCGCCGCCACCTACGGCATCAGCGGAGAGCGCGTCAGTCAGCAGCTTGCGGACGTTGCCGGGAAACTGGTGGCGGATTACTGGGACAACAACGGCGGCGACATTCGTGCCATCGTTGACGGTTCGCTCTTGATGGATTATGATGAAGCCGGGGTGGAGATGCAGTTCAAGTCCGCCGCCGCCATCAGCGTCACCTACACGCTGCTGGAACGCTGCGGCTTTGAGCCAACAGGGTGGTTCGATAAGGACGATTTTCAGGCAATCTACAATTTCTCCACCCCGGATAGTGTCTACGCCCTCGGCGCAGCCGTCAGCGATATGAGCCGGGAGGTGTTGCGAAACATCGAGCGCACCGTAAAAACAACCATTCGCCGCCGAAACAATGAAAGGAGCCAGCATGAATATGAGCAGCAATCTGAGTTACACGCAGACCGGGGATTATCTTCTCCCGAACCTGACCCTCCATCAGCCGAAGACCCCGCTGGGCAAGTATGGCAGGCTGCGCCGGACGTATCTGATGAATCATCGCCCAGTGTTGTACAACACGATGCTCCTGAACGGGAGCCTGTACCCGCACCTGATGGAGGTGGAGCAGACGGCAGAGAGCCGGATGCAGCAGACCATGCAGGGACTGCTGAAGCAGAACCCGGCTCCGAACAAGGAGCAGCATCAGATGGGGTGGGTGCAGCACATGAACAGTCTGAAAGCACAGGCCGAGGAACTGGTGCTGAACGAACTGATTTACAGTTAAGTTTCTTCGATGCCCACATTCCCACCGAAGCCAAACAAATTGAATCCATCGACCAAGCGGAGAGCGAAAAATCGCCCTCCGCTTTTGTTTTGTCGCAGGCGGAGATTGAAAATGCGCTGCGGAGAGGTTCCAATGTTGAAGGCAGCAAACTTCGGATATGGAAAATTTATCAGTTGCAGCCTGACCGAAAACTCCGGGCAAAAGCTCTTTCCAACGAATATGCACCGTATGGCCCCGGCGGTTCTTCACACACTTATCTGGACGGAAGCAGTGGTTGGCTTGACCATGACAGCAAGGGTCTGACGTTTGAGCATTATCCCGACCATCAGAAAGTGCTTCTCCGCTGGGATCGGGTCGAAAAATATATTGACCTGATGATTCAGTCTGACCGCTACCTGTCGGACAAAGAAAGAAGAGCCATCGACTTTCCCCTTGAACTGAACGCCGCCAGTGCAGCCGAATACACTGCATTAAAGGCGCAGCACCCGGATACTCTGGTTGGATTTGAAGCTGGCGGCAATTTTATGTTCTATGGAGAAGATGCTGCCAAGGTCGCAAAAGTTCTCAACAGTGCTTTGTTTACGAGAGAAACAGCACTGGGCGAAGTTCAGGTCACAGGCTTTCCACCTAGCTTATGGGCAAGAAAGTCAAAAGAATTGTGGTCTGCGGGCAATGATGTTTACCTTGCCGGATTGAACAAAGATGGGACTCATCACCAGACTAAACATCTGCACAAAGAGGACTATCTGCCCATCGGCTCCATCATCAATATGGATGGCCGGAAATTTCGGATTGACGGGGTGGATTTTGATAAGGGCAAGGTTTCCTTGCAGGATATGGCACTGGCCGACCTGCGGATGCCAATTTTTCGGGAAGAGCCGCTATCTGTTGTCCGGGAATTGTACGAACAGCAGGACGAGGCCCTTGACGCTGCTCCCGAAAAGGCCGTTGATTATAAGGTCGGGGACGATGTTGTGGTAGACCTTCCCACCCGAACCATCGAGGGCAAAGTTGGTTATGTGGGCGAAACCGATGTGCGCATCGACACCAGCGCGCAGGGCTATTCGTGGAGCAATGAGGTACTGAACAAGCAGCAGTTCGAGGATGGCTTGCGGCAGAATGAACAGGTTACTACGCAGCCAGATGATACTGTAAAAACGGTTGCCATATACCCTGCTGAAGAAAACCGTATGCCTTATGATATTGTGATCCAGACGATTGGCTCAAAATCACCTGCTCTGGATGCAGTTGAACCGGAACGATCCACACTTGAACTTGCCGGGAACTTCCACATCACGGATGATGATTTGGGTATCGGAGGTCCTAAGCAGAAGTACGCGCGGAACATTGAAGCCATCCGTACCCTGTTCAAGCTGGAAGAGGAGCATCGGGGTGCCGCCGCTGAGGAACAGCAGGTGCTTTCCCAGTATGTGGGCTGGGGAGGTCTGGCAGATGCCTTTGACCCCAATAAGGACGGCTGGGCGAAAGAGTACGCCGAACTGAAAGGGTTGCTTTCCGAGGACGAGTATGCCGCCGCCCGTTCCAGCACCTTGAACGCCCACTACACCAGCCCCACGGTCATCCGTAGTATCTACGATGCGGTGGAGCGTATGGGTTTCCGCAGCGGCAACATTCTGGAGCCGTCCATGGGTGTGGGCAACTTCTTCGGAATGCTGCCGGACACCATGCAGGGCAGTCGGCTGTACGGCGTGGAGCTGGACAGCATCACTGGGCGCATTGCGAAAAAACTGTACCCGCAGGCTGACATTACCGTTGCCGGATTTGAAACCACCGACCGCCGTGATTTTTATGACCTCGCTGTGGGCAACGTGCCCTTTGGTCAGTACAAGGTCAACGACAAGGCGTACAACAAACTTGGCTTTAGCATCCACAACTATTTTTTCGCCAAGGCCATCGACCAAGTGCGTCCGGGCGGTATCGTTGCCTTTGTCACATCTCGCTACACCATGGACAGCAAGGACAGCACCGCTCGCAAGCACATGGCAGAGCGTGCTGACCTGCTGGGTGCTATCCGTCTGCCGAATAATGCGTTCCGTGCCAACGCTGGCACAGATGTTGTCAGCGACATTATCTTTTTGCAGAAGCGTGACCGCCCCATCGACCATGAGCCGGACTGGGTACAGCTTGGCAAGACCGAGGACGGCTTTGCCATCAACCAGTATTTCGTAGACCACCCGGAGATGGTGCTGGGCAAGATGACCACCGAAAGCACCCAGTACGGACGGGAGGAATTCACCGTTGCACCCCTTGAGGGCACCAGCCTTGCCGACCAGCTTGCAGAAGCGGTGCAGCATATTGAGGGGCAATACACCGAAGTTGAGGTAGAAACACCAGATATTGCGGATGCCGAAAACGAGAAGCATATTCTCCCGGCTGACCCGGATGTGAAAAACTTCTCCTACACGGTGGTGGACGGTGAGGTTTTCTACCGGGAAAACTCCGTGATGACGCAGGTGGAACTGTCCGACACCGCCAAGGGACGTGTCACCGGCATGGTGGAGCTGCGGCAGATCGTCAACGACCTGATTCAGCAGCAGTTGGAGGATTACCCCGATGCCGATATTAAGGCAACACAGGAGCGTTTGAACATCGCCTACGATGCCTTTACCGCCAAATATGGCTTGCTGAACGACCGCAGAAATGGGCGGCTGTTTGAGCAGGATTCCTCCTACTATCTGCTGTGTTCGCTGGAAAATCTGGACGAGCAGGGGCAGCTCAAGAGCAAGGCGGCGATGTTCACGAAACGGACGATTCGCCCGGAGCGCACCGTCACCAGCGTGGATACCCCCAGCGAAGCGTTGGCGGTATCTATTGGTGAGCATGGCAAAGTGGACTTGCCCTATATGGCAGAACTGCTGGGCACCCCCGGCGAATATGGGCGCATTACCACTGAACTGTCCGGTGTGATCTTCAAGGACCCTGCCGCCGACCCCACTGACCCGGAAGCCGGCTGGCAGATGGCAGACGAGTACCTGTCCGGCGATGTCCGGGCAAAGCTGCGAATGGCGCAGTTCGCCGCCGAAACGAACCCGGAGTTTGTGGTCAATGTGGATGCGCTGACCAAGGCGCAGCCCAGAGAACTGGAAGCCTCAGAAATTGATGTGCGGTTGGGCGCAACATGGCTGAACCCGGACATTATTCAGAAGTTTATGACCGAGACGTTCCAGATCCCCTACTATCTGCGCCATGCAGTCAAAGTGAGGTATTCTCCTTATACCGCAGAATGGCGTGTGGAGGGCAAGACCGCCACCGGGCGGGGCGATATTATCTCCTCCGAGACCTACGGCACATCCCGTGCCAATGCCTACAAGATTCTGGAGGAGACCCTGAACCTGAAAGATGTCCGCATCTATGACACGATCGAGGATGCCGAGGGCAAGCCCAAGCGTGTGCTGAACAAGCGGGAGACTATGCTGGCGCAACAGAAACAGCAGGTCATCAAGGATGCTTTTGCCAACTGGGTCTGGCAAGACCCCCAGCGGCGCATTGCGCTGGTAAAACAGTACAATGAGTTGTTCAACAGCACCAGACCCCGTGAATACGATGGCTCCCACATCCATTTTGTCGGCATGAACCCGGAGATCACCCTCCGAGAGCACCAGCGCAACGCCATCGCTCATGTGCTTTATGGCGGTAATACGCTGCTTGCGCACGAAGTTGGCGCAGGCAAAACCTACGAAATGGCGGCATCCGCCATGGAAGCAAAACGGCTGGGGCTGTGCCAGAAAAGCCTTTTCGTAGTGCCCAACCATTTGACGGAGCAGTGGGCAAGCGAGTTTCTGAACCTCTACCCCAATGCCAAGCTGCTGGTAGCACGGCGCAAGGACTTTGAGACTGCCAACCGCAAAAAATTCTGTGCCCGCATCGCCACTGGGGACTACGATGCCGTCATCATCGGGCATAGCCAGTTTGAGCGCATCCCGCTGTCCTTTGAGCGGCAGGAACGTATCATTCAGGAGCAAATTTATGAAACGCTTGCCGCCATCAATGAGCTGAAAGTTCACGCAGGTGAGAATTTCTCCATCAAGCAGATGGAAAAGACCCGGAAAACGCTGGAAACCAAGCTGGAAAAACTGCGCTCCGATGAGCGTAAAGACGATGTAATTACCTTTGAACAACTGGGCGTTGACAGGCTTTTTGTGGACGAGAGCCATTTTTACAAGAACCTCTTTTTGACCACAAAAATGCGGAATGTCGCAGGATTATCCACCAGCGAAGCGCAGAAATCCAGCGATATGTTCGGCAAGTGCCGCTATTTGGACGAGATCACCGGAGAACGTGGCGTGATTTTTGCAACAGGTACGCCCCTGAGCAACAGCATGACCGAGATGTATACCCTGATGCGTTATCTTCAGTACAACACCTTACAGCAGAAAGGGCTGACCCATTTTGATGCGTGGGCATCCACCTTCGGTGAGACGACCACGGCCATTGAACTTGCGCCCGAAGGCACCGGATACCGTGCACGCACTCGTTTTGCGAAGTTCTTCAACTTACCTGAACTGATGGCGATGTTCAAAGAAGCGGCGGATATCAAGACCAGCGATCAGCTTCATCTCCCAGTGCCTGATGCAAAATTTGAGACGGTGGTGGTCAAGCCTTCGGAAATCCAACAGGACATGGTGCAGGCGTTGAGCGAACGTGCAGCCGAAGTCCACAGCGGTTCTGTTGACCCCTCTGTGGATAATATGTTGAAAATCACGTCGGATGGCCGCAAAATCGGTCTTGACCAGCGGTTGATGAATTCCGCTCTGCCCGATGACCCCAACAGCAAGTTAAATGCCTGCGTCAACAACGTCCTGCGCATCTGGAACGACACCAAGGAGCAGAAGCTGACCCAGTTGATTTTCTGCGATATGTCTACTCCCAAGGGGGACGGTTCGTTCAACGTCTATGATGATATTCGCACCAAGCTGCTCAACGCCGGTGTGCCCGAACAGGAGATCGAGTTCATCCACAACGCAGATACGGAGAACAAGAAAGCAGAACTTTTCTCCAAGGTACGCAGCGGACAGGTGCGTGTGCTGCTGGGCAGCACTGCAAAGATGGGAGCTGGCACAAACGTCCAGACGCTGCTTGTGGCGGTGCATCATCTGGATGTAGGCTGGCGTCCGTCTGATATGACCCAGCGCAATGGCAGAATCATCCGTCAAGGCAATCAAAACAAACAAGTGTACGTCTATAATTACGTCACGGAATCGACATTTGACGCCTACCTCTATCAGACCCTTGAGAATAAACAGAAGTTTATCTCGCAGATCATGACGAGCAAATCGCCTATGCGATCTTGCGATGATATTGACGAACAGGCTTTATCTTACGCAGAAATCAAGGCTCTGTGTGCAGGCGACCCTCGCATCCGGGAAAAGATGGATTTGGACGTGCAGGTGGCAAAATTGAAAGTTCTGCGCGGTGACTTCCAGAATCAGAAATATCGTCTGGAAGATAAGCTGCTCAAAACATTCCCAGAAGAAATCCAGAAACAGAAAACCCGCATTGCTGCTTTGCAGCAGGATTCACAGATTGCAGCAGCACACCCGCAGGACAAAGAAAACTTCTGCGGTATGACCATCAAAGGTATGGTGTACGATGACAAAAAGGCTGCGGGCGAACGGCTGCTGCTGGCTCGGCAGGAGATGCCCAATGCCGATATGATGCTGCTGGGCACCTACCGTGGCTTTGAACTGAACATTCGATTCGACAGCTTCAAAAATGAGCATCAGGCCGTACTCCGGGCAGAGTTGAGCTACCCGGTGTCGCTGGGCGATGATGCGCGCGGCAACATCATTCGTCTGGACAATGCCATCGACAATTTCGCTGACCGAATTGCAGACGCTGAAAATGCTCTGCAAAATCTAGAACAGCAGAAACAGGCCGCAGAGATTGAAGTGGCAAAGCCATTCGCGCAGGAAGAAGAACTGGCTGAAAAGTCTGCTCGCCTTGCCGAACTGAATGCTCTACTGAATATCGACCGTGACCGCAGTTCCTCGCAGGATACTCCCGAAGAATCCGAGGAAACCGAAGCACCCGCAACTCGTCCGTCTGTGCTGTCTGCACTGGAAGAAAAAACCAATCAGCCAGAGCTTGTTAAGCCGTTCAAAAGCTATCTGGATAAGGAGGGCCGATAATTTGAAAAAGCGGGAACACCGTCTCTTTATTCGTGTGACTGATGAAGAACGGAGCTGCATTTTAGATAAGATGTATGGCATGGGCATCCACAGCCTGAGTGCCTATATCCGCAAAATGGCATTGGATGGATACTGCCTGAATCTCGATCTGCCGCAGCTACGCCGAATGGCTTATCTGCTCCAGAATTGTAGCAACAATCTGAATCAGTACGCCAAGCGTGCCAACGAGTGCGGCAAGGTCTACGCCGCCGACATGGAAGATCTGCGACAGCGTCTGGATGAACTGATTGACATTGGCAAGCAAATTCTTTCCAAGCTGGCAGAGCTATAAAAATTCCCGCAGTTGGAGGACTGCGGGTGTACATATAACGCTTGACATCCTTGCAACGCAGTAGTCGATACCTTTATAATAAGGGCGAACAGGAAGGAAGTGCTTGATATGATGTCTATGCTGAAGAAAATTGTTCTTTTCCCGATTTCTCTCTTTGTGGCGTTTTTGGCTCTGATGGCAAAGTGGCTGCTCACTTTGTCCAGTTATGTGGTCGCTCCGCTGATGCTCTACATCTTCGGCTGCGGCATCTACACCGCCTGCCGTCAAACTTGGGATCAGTTTCTTATCCTGCTGGTGGCCGAGTTCATCTGCTTCATCCTCTTTTTCGGTGCAACTGCCATCACCGAGGGTATCGGGCGTTTTAGTGAATGGCTTGCAGAACTGTAAGAAATAGTTTTAATCCTTTGCCGCCTTCGGGCGGCATTTTCCTTTTATGGGGGTGATTTAGGATGGCCGCGACACGGCTGATCGCGCTGCACAAAAACAAAGGTAAGTCGGTTGCGGCCTGTCTGAAAAGCCGTACAGACTATGTACAGAATCCCGACAAGACTGAGCAGGGCGAACTGGTCAGCAGTTACGAATGCAGTCCCCTGACTGTGGATGAAGAATTTATGCTCTCCAAACGCCAATACGAACTTGCCACCGGTCGCAGGCAGAAAAGCGATGTGATCGCCTATCAGATTCGGCAATCGTTCAAGCCCGGAGAGATCACTGCCGAGGAAGCCAACAAGGTGGGTTATGAGCTGGCAATGCGTTTCACCAAAGGCAAGTATGCGTTTATCGTTGCAACCCACACGGACCGGGAACACATTCATAATCACATTATCTACAACTCCACTGCGTTGGACAGCACCCGGAAATTCCGGGATTTTTTATTGTCCGGGCTGGCTGTGCAACGGTTGAGCGATCTGATCTGCTTAGAACATCAGCTTTCCGTCATTGAGATAAAACCCTATCGGGAGCGGCAGAAGCGCACACTCTACCCGCCCAAAGAAAGCAATCGTGACCGTCTATGTGGCGTGATTGACACTATTCTGGCGGAAAAGCCCAAAGACTACGAAGTTTTTCTGCAAGGACTGGAGCAGCAGGGTTATGAGGTCAAGCGTGGAAAATACACCTCCGTCAAGGGCGCACGGCAAAAACGGTTCATACGCTTCAAAACACTGGGGGCTGGGTACAGCGAGGATGAACTGCAAGCGGTGATTGCGGGAAAAACTGAACACCATCCACGTCAAATACAGCCGCTCCAAGAGCCGCCGTTCCAATTTCTGGTTGACATTCAGGCAAAGCTGGCCGAGGGAAAAAGCGAAGGATATGCACGATGGGCGAAAAAATACAATTTGAAAGAAATGTCCAAGACGCTGATTTTCTTGCAGGAGCACAAAATTGGCAGCACAGATGAACTGAATGAACGCGCAGCGGCGGCAACAGAAAAATATCACCAGCTGGGAGATTCCATCAAAGCCGCCGAAACACGGATGGCGGAAATTGCTGTGCTGAAAACGCACATCGTCAATTACGCCAAGACCCACCCAGTCTACGATGCCTACCGGAAAGCGGGATATAGCAAAAAGTTTCTGGATACTCACCGGGAAGAAATCACACTGCACAAAGCAGCCAAGGCCGCTTTCGATGAAACAGGCTTAAAAAAGCTGCCGAAGGTCAAAGCACTGAATGCAGAGTATTCCGATCTTCTGACCCAAAAGAAAGCAGCCTACCCGGACTATCGCAAGGCACGAGAAGAAATGCAGGAGTTGGTAAAGGCACAGAAAAATATTGAATTGTTCTTCGCAGAAGAAAAAGACACACAGGAAAAGCAGCAGACCCGATAAACGAAAGTCGCCGAGGATTCTAACCCTTTCATGGGGCGGAATCCTCGGCGACTTTTTTAGTTTATGTAGCAGCGATCCTGCGTTACGAGCCAATCTTCACACAGCCGTTGGGCTTCATCTGTTGAGCGGCACACGCAATTGAACAGCTTGCCATGCAGGGAGCAGTAGGTGTAACGGATTTTGGGCACACCGTTCTCATCCCGAAACTTTGTGTAGCGTTCCTCACCGGGCATCAGATAAAGCTGCTCCATTTCTGCATCGTCCTTTCCGTTTTCATGTGTCAGGCACACAACGCACCTATTCTATCATGAACTTAGGAATTATGCCATTGACGCTTGCACCAAAAAGCGCCCCGGATTTTCGGAGAGAGTGTGCATTGACACATTCAATAGCGTTCGGAAAGAATGCGCAGCCTGCACCGGAACGGTGCAGATCAGAAAGGGTTTGGGATTTCCCAACAAGCATTTTGCAGAGCAAAGTTCGCGTTTGCGCA
>OHDP01001156.1_pt1 | contig 12378 bp, 9 predicted proteins | sample 1567011 | NCBI WGS metagenome assembly OHDP01 (sample SAMEA3879532, study PRJEB24766) | human gut metagenome | biome: human-associated habitat; feature: feces | place: USA | collected 1985/1987
GTGCACGTTCGCGGGTTTGAATCGTCCATATTTCTATGATTTTAATTTAAAAGCGTTGCAAAGGTAAATAAAATAGTTGGATTGCCCGTTGATAATCAACTGGCTTAACATAGATTAAGCGTCACCGTAACCATCTTTTTTGTACCTTTGCGCCCGAAAATCAGAGTGATAATTTAAATATTGAAATATTATGAGTAAGAAAGCCCTTTTAATGATCCTCGACGGTTGGGGACTAGGTGACCAAAAGAAAGACGACGTAATCTTCAACACTCCCACTCCTTATTGGGATTATCTGATGAACACTTATCCTCACTCTCAGCTCCAGGCAAGCGGTGAAAATGTAGGTTTGCCCGACGGACAGATGGGTAACTCAGAGGTAGGACACTTGAATATCGGTGCAGGACGCGTAGTTTATCAAGACTTGGTGAAAATCAACCGTGCGTGCGCTGACAATAGTATTCTGAAAAATCCGGAAATCATTTCGGCTTTCTCTTATGCAAAGGAAAACGGAAAGAATATGCATTTCATGGGACTGACTTCCAACGGTGGCGTACATAGCTCACTGGTTCATCTTTTCAAGCTTTGCGATATCGCTAAGGAATATAATATCGACAATACATTCATCCATTGCTTCATGGACGGTCGTGATACAGACCCGAAGAGCGGTAAGGGATTTATTGAGGAACTGTCTGCTCATTGTGAGAAATCGGCAGGAAAGATCGCTTCCATCATCGGCCGTTATTACGCAATGGACCGTGACAAACGTTGGGAACGTGTAAAAGAAGCATACGATCTGTTGGTGAACGGTGAAGGAAAGAAGGCAACCGATATGGTTCAGGCAATGCAGGAATCTTACGATGAAGGTGTGACGGACGAATTTATCAAGCCGATTGTAAATGCCAATGTCGACGGAACAATCAAAGAAGGTGACGTGGTAATCTTCTTCAACTATCGTAACGACCGTGCCAAAGAGCTGACCGTTGTGTTGACTCAGCAGGATATGCCGGAAGCAGGCATGCACACCATTCCGGGATTGCAATATTACTGTATGACTCCGTATGACGCTTCTTTCAAAGGTGTACATATCCTGTTCGACAAAGAAAATGTGGCTAACACTTTGGGTGAGTATCTTTCTGCTAAGGGTATGAGCCAGCTTCATATCGCTGAAACGGAAAAGTATGCTCACGTGACGTTCTTCTTCAACGGTGGACGTGAAACTCCGTTTGACAAGGAAGACCGTATCCTCGTTCCGTCTCCGAAAGTAGCTACTTACGACTTGAAACCGGAAATGAGCGCTTACGAAGTAAAAGATAAACTGGTGGCTGCTATCAACGAAAACAAATATGATTTCATCGTAGTGAACTTCGCCAACGGTGATATGGTAGGCCATACGGGTATTTACGAAGCTATCGAGAAAGCTGTTGTTGCTGTAGACGCTTGTGTGAAAGATGTGATCGAAGCTGCTAAAGCACAGGATTACGAAGCAATCATCATTGCCGATCATGGTAATGCTGACCACGCTTTGAATGAGGACGGTACTCCAAACACGGCTCACTCTCTGAATCCCGTTCCTTGTGTTTACGTGACAGAGAATAAGGCTGCGAAAGTAGAGAACGGCCGTCTGGCTGATGTCGCTCCGACTATCCTGAAGATTATGGGATTGGAAGTTCCGGCTGAGATGGACGGTAGCGTGTTGATTAAGTAATTTAGATTTTTATAATTGGGAGGGCGGGGTAGAACTCCGCCTTTTTTGTTTGATATAAATATTGCAAATGATACAGATTGATGATGTAGTTGTATCGCTGGATGTGCTTCGGGAAAAGTTCCTTTGTAATCTGGACGCTTGTAAAGGTGAATGTTGCATTGAGGGAGATGCAGGGGCACCTGTAGAGTTGGAGGAAGTGGAGAAACTGGAAGAAGTGTTGCCGGTTATTTGGGATGAGCTGGCACCCGAAGCCCGTGCGATAATCGAAAAGCAAGGAGTGGTATATACGGATGAGGAAGGAGATCTGGTGACCTCTATTGTTAATAATAAAGACTGTGTCTTTACTTGTTATGATGAGAAGGGATGTTGCTACTGCGCTATTGAAAAAGCCTATCGTGAAGGAAAAACAGATTTCTATAAACCGGTATCCTGCCATCTTTATCCTATCCGTATCGGAGATTACGGACCTTACAAGGCTGTCAATTATCATCGTTGGGATGTATGCAAGGCGGCAGTGTTGCTGGGTAAAAAGGAAAACCTCCCGGTTTATCGGTTCCTGAAAGAGCCTTTGATCCGTAAGTTCGGGGAGGAATGGTATAAAGAACTGGAAATAGCGGTTGAGGAACTGAAAAAACAACATCTTCTCTGATTCTCGGTTCCACGGGATAGTAAGATGAAAAGAAAAACGCCTGCTGTGAGATTACTCTCCGGCAGGCGTTTCCTCGTTGTAAGATGTGAGGTTGGTTTATAAAAACGTAATATGACAACTATGCATCGATATTTGCATACGTTGCGTTCTCTTCAATAAATTCGCGGCGCGGACCTACGTCTTCACCCATCAGCATGGAGAAGATATAATCGGCTTCCGCTGCATTATCTATATTTACTTGTTTCAGCATACGGTTTTCGGGGTCCATAGTCGTACTCCATAGCTGTTCCGCATTCATCTCACCCAAACCTTTGTATCGTTGGATGTGTACGGCGCTTTCGGAACCACCGCCGTAAGTGTCGATGAAATTCTGAAGCTGCGCGTCTGTCCAGCAATATTCTTTTACCTTGCCTTTCGTACAAAGGTAGAGCGGAGGAGTAGCAATGTACAGGTATCCGTTCTGAATGATTTGAGGCATATAGCGGAAGAAGAAAGTCATGATCAATGTGTCGATGTGAGAACCATCGACGTCGGCATCGGTCATGATGATAATCTTGTGATAACGCAGCTTTTCGATATTTGCTTCTTTGCTGTCATCTTCCGTTCCGATTGTTACCCCTAATGCGGTATATATATTACGGATTTCTTCGCTTTCCAAAGCTTTGTGATACATGGCTTTCTCCACATTCAGAATCTTACCGCGTAACGGGAGGATGGCTTGGAACATACGGTTACGGCCTTGTTTTGCAGTACCGCCTGCCGAATCTCCCTCGACAAGGAACAGTTCGCATTTAGACGGATCTTTGTCCGAACAGTCGGCCAGTTTGCCCGGCAGACCGCCTCCGGACATCGGAGACTTGCGTTGTACGGACTCGCGCGCCTTGCGTGCAGCCACGCGTGCCTGTGCTGCCAATATCACCTTGTCTACAATCATTTTGGCCTCTTTGGGATGCTCTTCCAGGTAATAGGAGAGTGCTTCGCCTACAGCCTGGTCCACAGCTCCCATAACCTCGTTGTTACCGAGCTTTGTCTTGGTCTGTCCTTCAAACTGCGGTTCGGCCACCTTGATGGAGATAACTGCGGTCAGACCTTCGCGGAAGTCATCGCCGGAAATCTCTACTTTTGCCTTTTCCAGCATCTTGTTGTCTTCGGCATATTTCTTCAAGGTACGGGTCAGCGCACGGCGGAAGCCGGCCAGGTGCGTACCGCCTTCGATGGTATTGATATTGTTTACATAAGAGTGGATATTCTCGTTGTAGGAAGTATTGTACATGATGGCTACTTCTACCGGAGTACCTTGCTTTTCGGTGTTGATGTAGATGACATCGTTCACCAGATGTTCGCGGGAAGAATCTATATAGCGTACAAACTCCTTCAAGCCCTCTACGGAATAGAAAACTTCTTGCTTGCAGCTTCCGTCTTCTTCTTTTACACGGAGGTCGGTCAGCGTAATTTTGATGCCGGCGTTCAGATAGGCCAGTTCGCGCATGCGGGTTGCCAGAATATCGTAGCTGTAGACCGTTTCAGTAAAGATTGTAGCATCCGGCCAGAACTGCTGGCGCGTACCGGTGATTGCGGTAGTGCCGACTTCCTTTACCGAATATAGCGGATGGCCGCATTCGTATTCTTGCTGGTAGATTTTTCCGTTGCGGAAAACCTGCGTCGTCATGTGCGTGGACAATGCGTTTACACAAGATACACCGACGCCGTGCAAACCACCGGAAACTTTGTAGGAACCCTTGTCGAATTTACCGCCGGCATGCAGCACGGTCATGACAACTTCGAGAGCGGATTTCTGTTCTTTTTCGTGAAAGTCTACCGGAATACCGCGTCCGTTGTCTTGTACGGTGATAGAGTTATCTTCGTTGATGGTAACTTCGATGTGGTCGCAATAACCGGCGAGCGCTTCGTCGATGGAGTTGTCTACAACCTCGTAAACCAAGTGATGGAGTCCCTTGGAACTAATGTCGCCGATGTACATGGCAGGACGCTTACGTACAGCCTCTAAACCTTCCAGTACCTGGATGTTACTGGCCGAGTAATTGCTTTCGCCGTTTATCTTTTCTTCTTCAGTCATAATCTAATTTCTCTTATTGTAATAACAAAGCAAAAATAGTGAAAATCCTTGATATATCATGCCGGCGGCTTGATAAATTTGGGCTGTTTACAGCTTTTTAGCACCGTGAGGATTTGTTTGTTTTGAGGGTATTGCCCGGAAATGATACAAACGCAGAAAAGTCCGAACTAAAAAGTCCGGACTCCCATATCTTTTGTGTAACTTATCAGCTTAACCGAGTTTGTTGATATAAACTGCCAACTTTGACTTCAGGTTGTTAGCCTTGTTCTTGTGGATTACGTTAGTCTTAGCCAACTTATCCAACATCTTTGTGATACCAGGATACATTGCTGTTGCTTCAGCTTTATCTGTAGTAGCACGAAGCTTACGAACAGCATTTCTCATGGTTTTGCCATAATATCTGTTGTGAAGTCTTCTTGTCTCTTCTTGTCTGATTCTTTTCAGTGATGATTTGTGATTTGCCATCTCGACTAATCTTTTTTAATTCGTTTATCTTTTTAATTGTAGCCCGTGGGGGAATCGAACCCCCCTTTCAAGAATGAAAATCTTGCGTCCTAACCGATAGACGAACGGGCCATCCTTGTTGAACGTTTCCGCTCTTTGCAACCGTTTTTCCTTTCGTTTGCGGTTGCAAAGGTAGAAACTATTTTTGAATTGGCAAACATTTCTGATAAAAATTTTGCAGAAATTCTTCTGCGTTTTCTCTTGTGTGTGGTTTTATTTATTGATAATCAGGTATATAATGATGTTTTAAATTTTCTGTATTTGCTTCATTTTTTTTATTCCTCTTCTTTAAGTTCCGTAGTTTCGCGCTTTTTTTGTAGCTTTGTTAGCCGGATTGAAACTTGATTAAAGGACGGAAATGTTACAGAAAACGCAAGGAATCGTATTGCATTCTTTGAAGTATAAGGATACTTCTATTATTGTAGACATCTATACCGAGGTGTCCGGACGGGCTTCTTTCCTGGTTCCGGTGTCCCGTTCGCGCAAGGCTGCGGTGAAGTCGGTACTGTTTCAACCTCTGTCTTTGGTGGAGCTGGAAGCGGATTTCCGTCCGAATACTTCTATATATAAGGTGAAAGAGGCAAAGTCTTTCTATCCTTTTACTTCGATTCCTTACGACCCTTATAAATCTGCCATCGCTTTGTTTCTGTCCGAATTCTTATATCGTGCGCTGCGCGAGGAGGCGGAAAACCGTCCTTTATTCGCTTATTTGCAGCATTCCATTGTCTGGTTGGATGAATGCGGCAGTGGCTTTGCCAATTTTCATCTGGTCTTTTTGATGCGTTTGTCGCGTTTTCTCGGATTGTATCCGAACTTGGAAGATTATCACGGCGGCGATTATTTTGATTTGCAGAATGCCTGCTTTACCCCGTTGCGTCCGCAATTGCATTCCGACTATATAGCGCCGGAAGAGGCGGCACGTCTCACAAGGCTGATGCGCATGAACTACGAAACGATGCATCTCTTTGCCATGAGCCGCATGGAGCGTGCCCGTTGTCTGACGATTATGAACGAGTATTACCGTTTGCATCTGCCGGATTTTCCCGTACTAAAGTCTTTGGAAGTCTTGAAAGAGTTGTTTGATTGAGCTCCGTTTCAAAGGGCATTCCGTTTCCTTACGTGTTTCCTGGAGTTTCCTGTAGAGAAACGCGCGTTTCCCTTAAGGGAAATTTCAGTTTCCTTAAAGGGAAATTCTCGTTTCTATGAAAGGGAACGGGCGTTTCTTCCGGGGGAAACGGGCGTGTCATAGGCATGGAAACAATAAAAGCCGTACTTCAAACTGCTCTCCAACCGGAGGGGAGCTTGAAGTACGGCTCTGTACGTATTGGGTTGGGCAGAACGCTTATCCCAGCAATTCCTTTACTTTGGCCGAGATGGCACGTCCTTCGGCAAGCCCGGCAAGTTTCTTGCTGGCTACACCCATTACCTTGCCCATATCCTTACCGCTGGTAGCGCCTGTTTCGGCGATGATTTCCTTCAAGGCAGCTTCCAGTTCTTCGGGAGACATCTGCTTGGGCAGGTATGCTTCCATAACCTTTACTTGCGCCAGTTCTGCATCGGCAAGGTCCTGACGGCCTTGCTGCACGTAGATTTCGGCGGCGTCCTTGCCTTGCTTTGTCAGCTTCTGAATGATTTTCAGGGCATCGGCATCGGTCAGGGTATCATTGGCTCCCGGAGCGGTCTTGGCTTCGAGGAATACTTTCTTGATGTTTCTCAGGGTTTCCAAAGCTACTTTGTCTTTGGCTCTCATTGCGTTTTTAATGTCTTCGCTGACTCTTTCAAATAAATCCATATTGTTCTTTATTGTTTTACTGTTTATAATGTACTGTTTCCGGTTGAAGTCCGGAACGGCAGTCGGTTTAGAAAGTGATTATGCCGTTGCCGCCGCTTTCCGCTTCCTGCGCTTCTTCGGTGGCGAGTATGCCGGCTTCTTCCGCCTTGACCTTGATTGCCGCCAGGGTACTCTTGTCGCGTTGGTAGGTAGGGGAGTTCTCCACCATGCTGATGATGTCGGCGTTGTCCAGGTCTTCAGGGTTGAAGATATAGATATGCCGGCGGCGCAGACGCTGATACTTGGTGTTGGCATCCTTTCCGTAGTAGGTTTCGCGGCGTGAGCGTCTTTGCTCTTCCTCTTCCTCCAGTTCGGCAAGGCGCTTCTGCTCTTCTGCGGTACGCTGGGTGATGCGGTCGTCCATCTCTTTCATATGGATGTCCTGGATGCCGAAGCCGGTGGCAAGCAGGGTAATCTTGACTTTCTGCTCCAGTTTGTCGTCCACGGCCATACCGAACTTGGTTTCAAAGTCGCGGCTGAAGCGGTTCATGAACTCTTTCACTTCGTCCATTTCGCTCATCATCAATTTGTATTGCGAGCTGTACGAGATGTTGAGCAGCACTTTCTTGGAGTTGAAGATATCGTTGTTGTTGAGCAACGGAGAGTGCTGGGCATTCTGGATGGCCATGCTCACGCGGTTGTCTCCCTCGCCGTAGCCGGTACTCATGATGGCCACGCCGCCGTCTTTCAGCACGGTTTTCACATCGTTGAAGTCGAGGTTGACCTTTCCGTGCAGGGTAATGATTTCGGCAATGCTCTTGGCGGCTACCGAGAGGGTGTCGTCGGCTTTGTCGAAAGCATCGTCTACGGAGAGTTCGCTATATATTTCGCTCAGTTTTTCGTTGTTGATAACCAGCAGGGCATCTACATGCTTGCTGATTTCCTCCACGCCGTCCAGTGCTTGGTCTATCTTCTTGTCGCCCTCCCAGCGGAACGGGATAGTGACGATGCCGATAGTCAGGATGTCCATTTCTTTGGCGGTCTGTGCAATGATAGGCGCTGCACCTGTACCTGTGCCACCGCCCATTCCGGCAGTGATGAATACCATTTTAGTACCGTCGTTCAGCATGGCCTTGATGTCTTCGATGCTCTCTTCGGCTGCCTTGCGGGCACGGGCAGGACGGTTGCCGGCTCCCAGACCCTCTTTGCCAAGTTGCAGCTTCACAGGAACGGGGGAGTCTTTCAACGCCTGGTTGTCTGTGTTGCACAGCACGAACGTTACATCATGTATGCCTTCCCGGTACATGTGGTTTACGGCATTGCCGCCACCGCCACCCACACCGATAACTTTGATGATTTTCGGTGAATCGGTCGGAAAATCGAATTGTGCTATATCATCCATGATTATAGAGTTTTTAATTATTTCATATCATCGTCCGAGAATATCTCATTGGAGATTTTGTTGAAGGTCTTTTCAAACCAGCTGGGACCTTTCTTTTTCTTCTCCTTTTCTTTCTTCTCCCGCTCTTTGCGTTCTTTCTCCCTGCGCTCCTTTTCCTCTTTCTCGCGTTGCGCTTTGGCGGCACGGGCTGCGGCTTCCTGTTCTTTCAGGGCTTCGTCGTTACCGAACATGTCAGCGGGGGTGGACGTAGGGTTGCCGGCTGGTTGTACCGGTTTCACCTCCTGCAGGCAGCAGTTTTCGTTGCCTGCGGCAAGAAGGCCGAGCAAGGTATTCTGCATACCATCCTTGGTCAGTACGTCACTGAATCCGTGAACGGTATCATGCACGAAGCGCATCGTCTTTACTTTCTCTATTTTGCTTTGCTTGCGGAAAGCTTCCTCGATATTCTTCAGGTTTGCTCCGCCTCCGGTGAATACGACTCCGGAGAATAGCTTATCCTCATAACCGGAGAGCTGCAACTGGTTCCATACGTTGGCAAGGATTTCTTCGGAGCGTGCTCCGATAATGTTGTTCAGCGTGGCCAGCTCAATGGCGCGTCCGTCTTCCAGTGCACATACGGCGGGTGTCTCGCTCTCTTCCTCTTCCTCGTAGAGGGCGTTGCCGTATTGCAGTTTCAGCTTTTCGGCATCCTGCTCTTCCATCTGCAGGGACGTGATGTCACGGGTAATGGTGTTGCCACCCAGCGGCAATACGCTCAGGTAGCGGAGAATATTGTTCTTGTAGACCGAAATGGTGGTGGTATCGGCGCCGAAGTCTACCAGTGCACAGCCCGAACGCATTTCGTTTTCCGTTAAAACGGCGTTTGCCAACGCTATCGGAGCGATAAGCAGGTCGGCTATCTCTACCTTTGCCTGCTCGAAGCTGTGTTCCAGGTTCTTCTTGAGTGAGGCGCGTGCCACGATGTTGAGGAACTGTCCTGTGATGTGCTGGCCTGCCACGCCCACCGGGTCGGCTTGCAGGGTATTGTCTATCTTGTATTCTTGGGGGGCCACATCCAGTACACTCATGTCTGCCAACGGCACTTCAAGGTTCTCGTCACAGATAGAGTCTACCAACTCTTGCGAGATGATGCCTTCTTCTTCCAGTGTACGACTCACCGCGTTTTTTACTGTGCGCAATGACTGTCCGCCGATGCCTACATATACTTTGGCAATGGAGTTGTTGAGCTGGTTTTCCAGCTTGTTGGTGATGGAAGTCAATGCCTGTGCTGTCTTGTCGATGTTGTAGATGACCCCCTTGTGGATAAACGAGGACGCATCTTCGCGTGCATAGGCCAACACCTGAATGCTTCCGTCACTGTTCTTCTTTCCTGCGATACCGGAAATCTTGGAAGAACTCAACTCAATAGCGGCGATGAAATCTGTTGTTGCCATAACTGTTTTATTTACTATTTTACTATTTACTGTCTACTATTTGCTGCGCGGTAACTATTCTCTTTTCGTGCAGATAATCTGGTTACCAAACTCAACACTGATACGGGAATATTTGTTCCAGCCTACCTTGTTCAATCCTTTTTCGTAGAATACCTTTACCCGTTTCAGTTTCCGTTCGAAGTCGTCCAGCTTACCGAGGTAGATGACATGGTCGCCTACGCGCGGTACCAGCTCTATGTTTTTGTCGGGCAATACATGAATCTGCTCGATTTGCGCGTTCCAGAACGAATTCTTTTGCAAAAATACACCAAACTTATATAAATCCCTCATGGCAAACGACTTTTCTACGTTTCCGGTCACAATGGCACGGTGCGCAACGCACTTTGCATCGGGCGGCATTACCGTGCCCTTATTGTCCAGATAGTAGTTCTCGCCGTTGGCGCTCATTATCCTCAGGATAGGGATGCGCTGGGTTACTTCGATACAGAGTTTGCCGCTCGGCGTCTTGTAACATTCCACTTCGTCGATGAGCGGATGCTTGGAGAGCGCCTGCTCCAACGTTTTGGTGCGGATACGGTCCAAGTGCTTGCCTATGGGACTGACGCCTTTCTTTTCCAGCATGGCGGCTACTTCCTTTTTCGTGATGAAGCCGGCATATACCGTGTCTTTGATAACCAGCTCCACATCACGGCACACTTGACCCGCCGGCTTCCGGTTGAAAGCGGTAACGGCCACTATCAGGTAGGCAAGGACGAGCAACAGGACGATAGAAAGTAGAATCCTTTTAATCATAGGCTTATTTGCTGTTTACTGTTTTACGGTTTACGCTTTGCTGCGCTGTTCGAGCAGCCGGGCTATGGAAGGTACATAGTTGTCCAGGTCTCCGGCTCCCAGCACTATCAGCACTTCAACCGGTTTCTTCGAGAGCAGGTCGGGAATGTCTTCCTTCCTGCATATGCACTTTTCGATGCCCGGGCGCAGGTTGTCGTATATGAGTTGGCTGCTGACACCGGGAATGGGTTGTTCGCGGGCAGGGTATATCTCTGTCAGAATCACTTCGTCCAGTAGCGAGAGGCTGTCTGCAAAGTCTTTGTAGAAGTCTCTGGTACGGGTATAGAGATGGGGTTGGAAGATAGCCGTTATCTTCTTGTCCCGGTAAAGTTCGCGGATAGACTTCACGCTTTGCGCGATTTCGGCGGGATGATGGGCGTAGTCGCTGAGGAATACGAGTCTGTCCGTCTTTATCTTGAAGTCGAAACGGCGGTCTACGCCGCGGAAACTGGCCATTCCCTGTCTGATTTCCTCATCGGTGACCCCGTTCAGGTGTGCAAGCGCCATGGCTGCCACGCCGTTCTCTATGTTGATGCCGATAGGTACACCGAGCCGGATATCGTTGATGCGGGTGTCCGGAGCAATGAAGTCGATGACGATTTCACCGTTTCCGATGCGGATGTTCTCGGCATGGAAGTCTCCTTCGTCGCGGGAGTAGGTATAAGTTCTTACGCCCGGCTGTACATCCGGCTGCAAGGCAAGCCCCTTCCGGATAATCAGTGCCCCTCCCGGTTGGATAAGGGTGGTATAGTGGCGGAAGCTTTCAAGATAAGCCTCGCGCGTACCGTATATGTCCAAATGGTCGGGGTCGGTAGAGGTGATAACGCTCATATAGGGAGAAAGCCAGTGGAACGAACGGTCGAACTCGTCGGCTTCGATTACGGTGTACGGACTGGCCGGAGATAAGAGCAGGTTTGTTCCGTAGTTCTTGGAGATGCCTCCGAGAAAAGCCGTGCAGCCCACATGCGACTGGTGGAAGAGATGCGCCGCCATTGTACTTGTGGTGGTCTTGCCATGCGTACCGGCAACGCAGAGTCCTTTGCTGCTGCGGGTAATCGTGCCCAATACCTGGGAACGTTTATGTATCTCGAAACCATTCTCCCGGAAATAGGCCAGTTCGGCATGCTCCTGAGGAATGGCAGGGGTGTACACCACCAGTGTGCTTTCCTTGTCCTTGCAATTTTCAGGGATGAGACCGGTGTTTTCCTCATAATGTATTTGTGCACCTTCTGCAATGAGATGCCCGGTCAGTTCGCTCGGCGTACGGTCATATCCCGCCACGAACTTGCCTTTGGATAGAAAATAGCGTATCAGTGCGCTCATGCCGATGCCGCCGGCACCGACGAAATAAACGGATTTTATGGTTTCTATATTCATGTACTTGTCATTTAATAAGTTTCAGCACCTCTTTGGCAATGACGGTTGCCGAGTCGGGCAATGCCAATCGGGCGATGTTGTTGCTCAATTCTTTCAGTTTATCACTGTCTTTTACCGTATCCAGTGCTGCGGGCAGGAGTTTCTCTTCGGCTTCCGCGTCCTTTACGTAGATGGCGGCGTCTTTATCGACGAGCGCCAGTGCGTTCTTGGTCTGGTGGTCTTCTGCCACATTGGGCGAGGGGACAAGGATTACAGGCTTGTGAAGCAGGCAGAATTCCGAAATGGAGCCGGCGCCGGCACGGGAGATTACCAAATCGGCAGCCGCATAGGCCTTCGCCATGTCTTTGATGAAATCCGTCACATACAGGTTGGGTATGGCATTGATATGCGGGTGGTGTACGGCTTCACCGGTTGCCGCGGTGATGGCGTCCCTTACCTGGTCGATGTATATTTTGCCGGTCTGCCAGATGAACTGTATGTCGGGGTTCTGCCGGATGACGTCAAGGCCGGCGGTCAGGGTGCGGTTAATGGTGCGTGCCCCGAGGCTGCCGCCCAGTATCAGGATGGTCTTTTTGGACGGGTTCAGGCTGAAGTAGCTTACGGCTTCTTCGTGCGCAACGGCATGTCCG
>OHDP01001171.1_pt1 | contig 12195 bp, 9 predicted proteins | sample 1567011 | NCBI WGS metagenome assembly OHDP01 (sample SAMEA3879532, study PRJEB24766) | human gut metagenome | biome: human-associated habitat; feature: feces | place: USA | collected 1985/1987
CCCATCTCACCGGTAGCCACCAGCCCGTAGCCCTCGGCGGCAAGCTGCCGGGTCAGGGCGATGCCCCGGCCAATGGCCTCCACTGCCTCGGCGCGGGTCATGGCAGGGCCTTTGGTAAAGTCCGCAGTCCCGGCGGCAATGCGGCAGTTCTGCACCCCGGGCACCGGCTCCCCGGCTATGCCAAGGTCCACAGGCACCACTTCACAGCGGGCCGTTTTTGCCATCTGGCAGACACTGGTGCGCCGGGCGGCAAGGTTCTCGGCCACGGCCCGGGTCACGCTCTGGTCCGTCTGGCTCACGCCCTGCGCCACCACGCCGTTGTCGGCGCAGAGCACCAGCACGGCCCGGCGGGAAAACGCCAGCTCTGCCGTACCGGTCAGGGCGGCGGCATCCTCCAGCATGGTCTCCAGCCTGCCCAGCCCGCCCAGCGGCTTGGCCAGGCTGGCCCAGTGAGCGTGGGCGGCGGTGCGTGCGGTCTCGTCCGGCCGGGTGATCCTGGAAAGAAGCTGTTTCAGTTCAAGCTCTGTCATTGGTCCTGTTCCTCTTGATGATAGTGTGCGGCGGCATCCACGAACCGCCGGGGCAGGGCCGTGCCCGCCCAATACAAATGCGGGAAGCCCGCATAGAAATGCTCATTTGCAAAGCCGCAGTCCCATTGCTTCCCGTTGGGCTTTGCGGCGGTAAAGCCGGTGCCGTTGTCTGTGGAATCCCAGTGGTGGAACTCGTGCACGGGCAGACGCTCCCCGGCGCGGAACAGCATACTGTCGGCGCGGGCAGTCAATGCCGCGTATCCGAACCGCACCAGCCTCCCCACCCGGAAGCCCTGCCCCGGCAGAACGCCTGCCATGGGCCAGCGTTCCCCGCTGGCATCCTCCAGGCTCTGGCCCAGATAGAGAAAGCCCCCGCACTCGGCCACTGTGGGCAGGCCGCGCTCCACAGCCCGGCGCACAGAGGCCAGCATGGAGCGGTTCGCGCTCAACTGCCCGGCATACAGCTCCGGGTAGCCGCCGGGCAGGTAGAGTCCGCCGATCTGCTCCGGCAGGGCGGAGTCCTGCAGGGGGCTGAACCAGCAGAGCTCCGCCCCCGCCCGCTCCAGTGCTTCCAGCGTTTCGGCGTAGGTGAAGCAAAACGCCTCGTCCCTTGCAACGGCAATGGGAACGCGGGGGCGCTGTTTCTCTGCCCCCTGGGGCGGCAGCTCTCCCGCAAGGGGGAACCTATCGGTGTGCACCAAAGGCGCTGCGCCTTCGGTCAGGGCAAAAAGCTTTTCCCAATCCATCACCAGCGCATCGGCCATCCGGCTGATCTTCTGCTGTAAGTCCGCGATCTCCCCGGCAGTTTTCAGCCCTAAGTGGCGGCTTTCAAGGGCGGCATCCGGCAGGTGGGGCAGATAGCCCAGCACCGGCAGGCCGGTCTCCCGTTCCAGCATGGGAGCCAGCAGAGCATATAAATGGGGGGCGCAGTCATTGAACAGGATGCCCGCCAGATGGCTGGGGGTGCGGAACTGTTTCAGCCCGTTGATCTGGGCCGCCAGCGTCAGGCTGGCCCCTCTGGGCTGGACCACCAGCAGCACCGGCAGGCCCAGCGTATCGGCCAGATGCCAGGCACTGGCGGTATCACTCACGCCGCCCAGTCCATCGTAAAAGCCCATGGCACCCTCGCACACGGCTGCCCCGTGCCCGGCGGCGGCCTGCGCATAGAGCGTGCGCACCGTCTCCGGCGCGGAGAAAAACAGGTCGAGGTTGTGGCTCTCCACCCCCAGCACGGCCCGGTGAAACATGGGGTCGATATAGTCCGGCCCGCTCTTGAAGGAGCAGGGGTCCTGCCCCCGCCGCCTGAGCGCCGCCAGCAGAGCGCAGGTCAGTGTGGTTTTGCCGCTGCCGGAACAGGGCGCGGCCACAAGAAATTGGATCATTTGCGTTCTCCTGTGATAAGGAAGATGGGGTTATTGGCCATCAGCAGGTGGAGCCTGCCCGCAGGCCGGGTGCGGCTGACCGCGATCTGCGTCACCTCCGCAGCAAGGCCGTGGGCAGTCAGTGCGGCCACGGCGGCGCTCAGCGTTTCCAGCGCAATGGCAGAGATGCAGATGCGGGCGTTCGGATTCCGGGCAAGCACCGTGTCCACCACAGCCTCCATGCCCCCCTTGGTCCCGCCGATGAACACGGCATCCGGGGCGGGCAGGTCAGCCAGCGCAGCGGGGGCGCGGCCCTCCACCAGTGTCAGGTTGCAGACGTGGAACATTTCCCGGTTCTGCCGGATGAGCCCGCAGGCCTCCGGGTCACACTCCACGGCATACACATGCCCCCGGGGTGCAGCCAGTGCCAGCTCCACGCTCACGCTGCCGGTGCCCGCCCCCACATCCCACAGGGTATCGCCGGGCTGCACGGCCAGCTTGGCCAGCGCCGCCGCCCGCACCTCCTGCTTGGTCATGGGCACCTCTCCCCTGTGGAAAGCTTCATCCGGGAAGCCGGGCACCCGCCGGGTCGGTTGGGGAAGATGCTCCACAAGCAGGACGCTCAGGCTTGCAAACTGCTTTTGCGCAAACTCCTGCGCCGTGCCGAACAGGATCTTCTCCTCTGCCCGGCCCAGCTCTTCGCCCACCAGCACATGGGCATCGCCCAGCCCGGCAGCAGCCAGCCGGCCGCAGAGGGAGGCAGGCGTTTCTGCCCCGCCGGTCAGGAAAAACACAGGCTTTCCCCCGGCTGTCAGGCACTCGGCCACCGGGTCGCAGGCACAGCCGTGGGCCGAGACCAGCTTCCACTCCTGCCAGGAGCGGCCCACCGCAGCGGCCAGCAGCTGAACACTGGAAAGCCCCGGCAGCACCCGGCAGGAGATGCCAAAGGCCCGCAGCATCGGCAGCAGCTGGGCCGCACCGGAGTAAAACCCGGTGTCGCCGCTGTACACAAGGGCAGCATCCACCTCCGGGTCAGCCGCCAGCGCGGCAAGGACATCCTCAGGCTGATACAGGGCCTTCCGGTGTTCCGTGCAGCCCTGCGGCAGCTGTTCCAGCAGGCGCTTTGCCCCCAGGATCAGTCCGGCGTTCTGCAGGGCGGCAAGGCCCTGCGCGGTCAGGCTTTCCGGCGTGCCTGACCCCATCCCGATGAGTGCGATCATTGCAGCATCTCCTTACAATGTGTCAGGATCTGTTCCGCCGTTTCGCCCTGCTCGGCCGGGCGGCGGATGACGATGAGCTGTGCCCCGGTGTCCTGCGCTGCCCGGGCTTTTTCTTCAAAGCCGCCCGCCGCGCCGCCGTCTTTGGTAACGAGGAAGCGGATGGCAAACTGCTCCATCAGTGCCCGGTTCAGCGCATAGGAGAACGGCCCCTGCATGGCGATGATGTTCTTATGGGGGATATCTGCCCCCTCGCAGGCGGCAATGCCCTCCCGGGTGGGCAGGACACGGGGAAAGAGCCGTGCCGGTTCCAGCACAGCAAAGGCAGAAAGCTCCTTGGCCCCGGTGGCAAGCAGGATATTTCCCTGCGTCCGGGCCAGAAATCCCGCCGCATGGGCCGCAGAGGCAAACACCATGCTCCCGGCAGGCAGCGGGCTTTCGGGCCGGAGCAGGCGGCGGTACTCCGTGCCCGCTGTTTTGCAGGCTACCCGGATGTTTCGGGTGGCCTCCACCGCATACGGATGGGTCGCATCCACGCAGAGGTCAGCCCCCTGCAGCAGGGCGGTCATCTCCTCCGGAGTCAGCCGCCCGCAGTGGACGGTGATGCCGGACCTTTCGCCCTGTTCCTCGGCCCCCAGCGGGGTGGCCACGCTGACCAGTACCTCGGCCCCCAGTGCGGCCAGCTGCTTTGAAAACATGCGGCCCTCGGTGGTGCCGCTGAATACCACGGCCCTCATGCGCGGTACCCCCGCGGCGTGACCATCCGCCCGCTCAGCTGGCGGGTCTGGGCGTTGCCGACAAACACGGTGGTGAACATATCCACCGGGGTGGTCTCCAGCGCAGCCAGCGTCAGAACGCGGCTTTCCTGCCCCTCCCGGCCAATGTTCCGCACAATGCCGCAGACCGTTCCGGGTGCTTTGCCGTTTGCCAGCAGGATGCGCACCGCCCGCGCCAGATAGTCCGGCCGCCCCTTGGAGGAGGGGTTGTACAGCGCGATGCAGAAATCCCCCATGGCTGCTGCCGCCAGCCGCCGCTCGATGACCTCCCACGGCGTGAGCCGGTCAGAGAGGGAGAGCACACAGAAATCGTGGGCCAGCGGGGCACCCAGCACCGCACCGCCGCTCAGGGCGGCGGTCAGGCCGGGCACCACCTCCACCGTCACATCCGGGAAGTGCTCGGCCAGCTCCAGCAGAGGGCTTGCCATGCCGTAGACCCCGGCATCTCCCGAGCAGACCAGCGCCACCGCCCTGCCGCTCCGGGCCGTTTCCAGCGCCCAGCGACAGCGGTCGATCTCCTTGGTCATGCCGGTGGAATAATAGAGCTTGTCCGGGAAGTAGGGGCGCACCAGATCCAGATAGACCGTATAGCCGCACAGCACCTCGGCTTGCGTTAAGGCGCTCTGCGCCTGTGCGGTCAGAAACCGGGGATCCCCGGGCCCAAGCCCGACAACAAAAACAACCTTAGGCATCCTGCCACCTCCAATCCGGGGCAAAGGGACGAAGCGCCAGCGCAAAGGTCACGCCGCCGCCCGCCTGTTTGGGAAGAATGATCGTGCCGCCTGCCGCCAGCACTGCCGCCCGCTCGCAGACATTGTCCACACCGGTCACGCTCCGGACAAAGGCCGAAGGTGTGAACTGCCCGGGGGCGTTCTGCAGCTGTGCGGCAGAATAGAACTGCACCGGCCAGCCGTGGATTCTGCAAAATTCCAGCAGGCCCGGCTCATGGGCTTTCAGGTCGATGCTGGCCGCTGCCGTGATGCACGCTGCCGCAAGGCCGTGGGCCGCACAGAACTGTGCAAAGGCCGCTTCCAGCTGTGCAGCGCTGGTCCCCCGCCTGCACCCGATGCCCAGCACACCGATCTTCGGGATCAGGTGCAGCGCATCGCCCGCCGGGAAAAGGGTCAGGGCAAAGTCGGCGCGCTCTGCCTCCCCCGCCGGGACCACCCCGGCCGGGGCCTGCCCGGCTATGGGGAATTCCGACCGGTACCGCACCGGACCGCCCGCCAGCAGTCTGCTGCTGACGCGCTTGATGCGCTCCGGCTCCAGCACGGCGCAGTTCTGGTGCCTGGCCCACGCATCCACGGCAAACACACCGTTGGCATCGGTTGCCGTGGTAATGACCGGCACCGCACCGCAGACCGCCGCCAGCGCCCGGGCCAGATCGTTGGCCCCGCCCAGATGGCCCGAAAGGATCGGCACCGCAAAATGGCCGCACTCGTCCAGCACCACCACGGCAGGGTCCACCGCCTTGTTCCGGCAGTGGGGCGCAATGGCCCGCACCGCAATGCCCACAGCCCCCACAAAGATCAGGGCATCCGCATGGGCGAACTGCTCCGCAGCCCAATCGGCAAGGCTAGGCCCGCCATGGCCGCAGCGGTCTACGGTGCCGGGCAGGGCACCGGCCAGCTTTTGGGCCAGCGCCAGTCCTTTTTCCGTAAAGGCGAGATAGGCGCGGGTCACTGGTCTGCCCCCTTGCGGAACTCCGTCGTAAAGGTTGGGTCGTAGAGCTTGCTCCGCTCATACCGGGTGCCCAGAAATTCCCCCACCACGATGAGCGCTGTTTTGGTGATGCCGTTGGTGCGGGTGCTCCCGGCCAGCGTGCCCACGGTGCAGCGCACCACCTTCTGCTCCGGCCAGCTGGCCTTGTAGACCACGGCGGCAGGAGTCTCCGGCGTGTAGGCTCCGCCTGCCAGCAGGGCCTGCTGCACCTTGTCGATGAGGCCGATGGAGAGGAAGATCACCATGGTTGCTCCATGGGCGGCAAGGCTGGCCAGCTGCTCCTTTTCCGGCACCGGGGTGCGCCCCTCCATCCGGGTGATGATTACGGTCTGGCTGATGGTGGGCAGGGTGTACTCGGCGTTCAGCGCCGCCGCCGCCCCGCAAAAGCTGGACACGCCGGGGGTATCATCGTAGGGGATTCCATCCGCATCCAGTGCGTCCATCTGCTCCCGGATGGCCCCATACAGGCAGGGGTCGCCGGTGTGGAGCCGCACAGTGGTCCCTCCTGCGGCTTCCACCCGGCGCATCACGTCCAGCACCTGTTCCAACGTCATCTCGGCGCTGTTGTAAACGGCGCACTCCGGCTTCGCCAGCCCCAGCAGAGCCGGGTTGACCAGACTGCCCGCATAAATGATGCAGTCGGCTTCCTGCAGCAGGGCCGCGCCCCGCCGGGTGATGAGGTCAGGTGCGCCGGGGCCTGCGCCTACAAAATGTACCATCTCAATGCTCCTTCCATTCGTTCAGCAGTTGTGCGGCAGTGTCGGTGGCTCCCAGCGGGCCGTGCTGGTTGGAAAACAGCACCGCCCCCACCCGGAACGCCCCGCAGGCCCGCCGGTCAAGGTGGAGCTGGACCGCCCGCAGCAGGCTTTCCAGCACCGGAGCCCGCAGGCCGGCGCTGTCCAGGAGTTCCAGACAGGCATCGGTGGTGGCAGCGTTCATCAGGGCGGCGCAGACTTCCCGGGAAGCGCCGCAGAGCGCCGCATGGGTGCAGAACAGCTCGGTGCGGCAGTCGGCAGTGTGGGAATGGGTGTTCATAATACCGCCCGCCACCTTGACCAGCTTGCCCACATGGCCCACCAGAAGCACCTCTTCAAAGCGGGCCGCAGCAGCCATATCCAGCGTGTCTCCAATAAAGTTCGAGGTTTTCACCACCGGAACAGCGTGAAACTCCGGGTATCTTTCGTGCAGATAGTCCAGCCCGTAATTGCCGGGGGCAAGGATGAGCCGCCTGGGGCTGCCCGCCCGGAGAGCGACCTGGTTCATTTCCAGCTGGATGGTATCCAGGATCGCCTGCTGGCTCATGGGCTCCACAATGCCGCTGGTTCCCAGCACCGAAAGCCCGCCCTCGACCCCGATGTGGGGGTTGAAGGTGCGCTTTGCCACCTCTTCCCCGCCCTCGATGGAGATGGTCACGGCAAAGCCGCCGGTGTAGCAGGCGCTCTCGGCTTCCCTTTGCAAGGCCTCGGCGATCATCTGCCGGGGCACATGGTTGATGGCAGCTTCCCCCACCGGCTGGTCCAGCCCGGCCTTGGTCACCCGGCCCACGCCCTTGCCGCCGGAGATGCGGATCTCGGTGGTATTGGGCAGCAATTCTACGGCGGCGATCACGGGCAGGCCGGTGGTCACATCCACATCATCCCCGCCGTCCTTCTCAATGGCGCATTCGGCTCCGGCTCCGGCGGGGCGGCAGTACAGCGGAGCCACCTCCACCACGATGCCCTTCGGCGTGCGCAGGGCAACGCTCTCCGGGGCATGGCCGGTGAGCAGGAGCCGCGCGGCCCCCGCCGCACCCAGCGCCGCGCAGGTGCCGGTGGTGTACCCGCAGCGGAGCAGCTTCTGCCCGCTGCGGACGTAATGTTCAAATTTCGGCCCGGCAGGCTTTTCCGGGCCGAACACGGCCTCGTACTGCTCCTTGGTCAGGCTGTACAGCGCCCGGATGTTCTCCGGGGCAAAGGCCTCCTTTGGGGTCAGCGCCCCCGAAACGCTGTGCGGGAACACGCAGACCACCGCATCCGCGATCTTCTGCGCCATGTCCAGCTCGTGCAGGCTGACGATCACGGCCAGCCCCTGCTCATGGGCCAGTTTCTGCAGGATGGTCAGCAGCTCGATCTTTCCCTTGACATCCAGAAAAGAGGTCGGTTCGTCCAGCAGCAGAACTCCGGGCTGCTGGCAGATGGCGCGGGCCAGCAGAACGCGCTGGCGCTGGCCGTCGCTGATGCAGTTGAAATCCCGGTCTGCCAGAGGGGCAGCCCCCACCAGTTCCAGCGCGTCCCGCACGGCCTGCCGGTCGGTATCGGACAGGATGCCCAGCCGCCCGGTATAGGGGATGCGCCCAGCGGCGGCAAACTCAAAGCAGGAAGTCAGCTCGGTGCGGCGGGTATGGGGCAGCATCAGGGCCAGCTTCCGGGCCCGGGCCGGGCCGGTGTAATCGGTCAGGCTGCGGCCATCCAGCAGGACAGCCCCGCCCAGGGGGGCCAGCTGGCCCGCCAGCGTTTTGAGCAGGGTGGATTTGCCCGCGCCGTTTGGCCCGATGAGGGCCAGGATCTGCCCCGGCACCGCCCCCAGCGTGATGCCGGAAGCAAGGGGCGCGCCGCCATAGCCGATGGCCAGTTCTTTCGTTTCACAGAGGTATTTCATCGCACACCTTCCTGACCCCGGCGCACCAGCAGCCAGAGGACCACCGGTGCACCAAACACTGCCGTTACGGCGCTGATCGAAAGCTCGGTGGGGGCAAACATGCTGCGGGCGATGAGGTCACACAGCAGGCAGAAAGCCGCCCCGCCCAGGCAGCATCCGGGCAGCACCACCAGCGGCCTTGCACTGCCGAACAGCTGCTTGACCAGATGGGGCACCGCGATGCCAACAAAGGAGATGGGCCCCGCAAAGGCCGTGACACAGGCGGCCAGCAGGCTGGAAAGCAGCACCAGCAGCCGGGAAAAGGCTTTGACATTGATGCCCACGCTCCGGGCGTAGGCCTCCCCCATCTGGTAGGCGGCCATGGGCTTGGAAAGGCAGAACGCCGCCGCCAGAGCGGGCAGCACCACCAGCGCCGCCGCCCGCACATTGCCCCAGGTCATGCCGGAAAAGCTGCCCTGAGACCAGTTATGGAGGTTGACGATGTTGCTGTCCTGGGCAAAGGCCACCACAAACTCCGTGACGGCTGAGCAGATGTAGCCGATCATCACGCCGCAGACCACCAACAGGCTCATGCGCTTGACCCGCTGAGAAATCAGCAGCACGAAGCCCATGATGCGGATCGAGAGTACGATCGTGACGGCGATGAGTGCCGACATGACATAGGAGATCAGCCGGGTCGGGATTCCCTGGCTGCGGGCGAAGTCGCGGTCGAAGGCGACGTACATGACCGGACGCAGCCAAAGGAGCGTGCCGACAATTACCACGAGCGTCAGAACGGCGAGCGCCTGGACATCGGTGCGGGTGACCGTTACGATGCTGCCGAACAGGAAATTCGAGAGGTCGCCCGATGTGTAGCCCGGGCGCAGGCTCATGAACAGTACGCCGATAGCCATACCTACCGACCAGATGATGCCGATGGCCGAATCCTCCCGGATACGGCCCCGGTCGTTGGCCCATTCGATCCCCAGTGCCGAGAGGACGGCGAAGACCATCGCGCCCAGAATCGGATTGATTCCGAGGTAGAAAGCGATGCCCAGTCCGCCGAACGAGGAGTGCGTGATGCCGCCGCTGAGGAAGACCAGCCGCCGGCAGACGACGTAAGTACCGATAATACCGCACGTAATGCCCGACAGGATGCACGCCCAAAAAGCGTGATTGAGGTAGCTGTATCGGACAAGGTCGTTGAAAAACTCCATGGTGCGCTAATCATTAGTTTGCAAATTTACGGATTTTTTACAAAAAAATAGAACCGGGAGCCGTTTTATATCGCAGCATCCGTATTTTGTTCCGTCCGATTTGCGGGGCCCGTGCTTTGTTGCCGCAGAGAGCGGTATCGGTCGGAAGACAGGCTGTGCATACACCGGAATTCGTATGCTTTTTGGTGAAAGACATTAAAAAATCGAATATTCGGTACGCCATATCGTTTTTTTTCGTATATTTGAATACGAATGCTTGTTCATAGGTTCTTCGGCATTCGCAAAACCAATCTTTAATCTCTTAAATTTTTACATTTATGCGTACATCTTTATTTCTCGGTTTGACCGGATTGGCATTGCTGGCAGCGTGCGGACTGTCGGGGTGCAGTGATGACGGTGTCGAAAACAAAGACCCACAACTCCCCCCCCCACAGTTGATGTCAGCGTAGATGAAGTAAATCGTACAACGGCTTCATTTACAATCAATACGAACAATGCCTCCGACTATGTCTATGCCTTATTGCCGGCTGCAGAAACGATCGCCGATGCGGAGGCGCTCTTCGAAAGAGGACCTGTCCGTTATTTCGAAGGAGAGAAAACAGTAAAGGTCGATCTGAACGATCTTGCCGGCGACACGGAATACAATCTTTATGTTGCGGTACGCAACATCAATCCTTTAGTTTACAGCGATCTCGCTTCAGAGGTGATTGACACGCATGTTCCCTATACCGAGATGATTACGCTCGAAAGTGTCGGACTTACCTCTTTCTCCTACCATATCATGAAGCCCGAAGGGGTGACCAAGTACAAGCACGTCTGTCTTTCGAAGTCCGACTACGATTACATCGTAAGTTTAATCGGAGGAAGCCTGCATTCGTATGTAAGTGCTTTCGGTGCGGAAGCGACCGAGGATCAAACCTATAATTTCGATACCACTTTCTTCGATATCGTCGATTTTCGTCAGGATATCTATTCCGACATGGAGTTTATCATCATTGCCGGTGAAGTGGACGAGAATGGCCAGGTCGCAGAGTCGGCTGTGAAGTCGCTCCTCTTCAAAACCAAGAAGGCCGGTGTCGCGCCTTACGACTTCGAGGTTTCCGTGGGTAACATCGGTTCGATGACGGCCGATATTGCCATCGAGCCGGAGGAGGGAATCGAGCGTTTCCGCTATTTGGTTGCTTCTCGGGCAGATTTCGATTATACCGCTTTCGAGGGAGAGGCTTCCGTGCGTCGCATGATCATCGGCCACTGGGACGATCTTACGAACGAGAGTACGAAGGCTATCACCGTCAATGCGACGGGACTCAAACCCAATACCGAATATCAGGTGGGTATCGTGGGCTTCGACAAGGAGTTGCGCGAAAAGGTTCTGCTTTACGACTTCACGACGGGAGAGCCTACAGGCCCCAAACCGACTTTGGCCGTCGAAACACAGACTGTCGAAACTCCGTGGAACAAGGCCGCTTTCAAGGTCAATGCGACTTATGCGGTAGCGATGACGGCCGGTGTTTTCCCGAAGGGCTCCATCGACGAAGTGCTCGGCCGCCCCGGTAATGAGAATCTTACGGCCGGCGATGTCATTTACAACAACGGTACGCAGCTTACCGAACAGGAGGTGGCTGCGGCTATGAGCGAAGAGGGACTTGTCATCGAGAGTGGAGAGCTGCTGCCCAATACCGAGTACGAGTTCGGCGTTTATGCGGCCAACGCAGAAGGTGTGGGCGTTTCCGAAATAGTGGAGTTCACCACCCTTTTACCGCCGCAGCAAGGCGGGGAGCTGCGTGCGAAGCTGCCCGGCAAATACACTGCGACGACCAAAGACAGCAACGGTGATCCGGTCACTTTCTCCGTTACCATCGCTACGGGTGTGAACGAAGCTACCGAGAAAGCCTATTCCGATCTGAACCGTCTGGTCGTTCTGGGCTTCGCGCCGTGCGGAGTGGATTATGCCAGCCCCGAAGAGCTGCTCGCCAACGGCTGGGCAGCGACCGAAGAGGAGGCCAATGCGAATTACGGGCCGAAGTGGTTCATCGAGTTCAACAGCGACGAGACGATTTCGACGAGTCTGCCTGTGAACGACGAACTGGATTACACGATGTTGAATTTCGATGGTAAGCAATACTATTTCCACGCTTTCGCCAAACGTCCGACTAGCGACCGCTATACGGATGCGGTACGCAGCTTCCCTGTCGAGGTGTCGGATGATCTGACTGTGACGATCAAGAAGTTGGTCGAAGAAACCGATTACGGTACCTTTACCTACTATCCCGGTGTGTTGTCGGGTACGAGTCAGTGGTGGGGCGACATGGTGTTCGCAGCGTCGGAAGAGATCGTGCTGAAGCGCGATGCCGATCAGGGGCCCGAGCCTGCTGCCGTGAAGAGCGTGCGACATCTCTCCATGCCCGAGCGCGTGACCGTAAACCTCGGAGCGTCACCTGCAGTGGACAACCGTCGAGCTGTGGCTGAACGATTGATGCGTTAATCCTAAAAAACTTGTGTTATGAAGAATTTATTCGGATGGATGCTGGTCGTACTGCTGGTGCTGACGGCCGGCGTGTCGTGCAGCGACGATGAAGAGCTTCTTGCGGGCAATGGAATCGCCGATGCAGCCTGGAGTGCCGAAAACCAGGTCGAGATCGAAGGCGGGGTGCTTAATTACACGTTTGCCGCCGCAGGCGATTGGACTGCCCGGAGTTCGGCTGACTGGTGCGAAGTGCAAACCGGTTCGGGTATGGCGGGCGAATCGTTGCTGC
>OHDP01001178.1_pt1 | contig 12155 bp, 9 predicted proteins | sample 1567011 | NCBI WGS metagenome assembly OHDP01 (sample SAMEA3879532, study PRJEB24766) | human gut metagenome | biome: human-associated habitat; feature: feces | place: USA | collected 1985/1987
AAACTAGGAAAATTTGTTAAAAAAAATGGCTTTTGAAAAATTGAAAAAGCGTTGATTTTATGATAGGATTCTAGTGAAGGATAATAGCAAAATTAGTGAAAGCTAATGACGCAAAGTTACGGGTCTAAGTACAAAAGTATATGATTGCCGGGCCGCCCAATTCAAAAAAAGAATAGGCGGCTTTTTACCGTCTTATAGGAATATTTAATAAAATGGTGAATATATATATTAAAATGGGAGGTAAAAATTATGCTGAAACGTATGAGAAGAATTGGTTTATTTGTTCTAGCAATAGCGGTTGTTATTAGTAGTGCGATTATTGCCTCTGCTAATGAAAGAAGTGGTACTACTACAGGAAGTGCAACAGTTCAATCAACTGCTTCTAGTTATGTAATAGAAAATAAAAGTAGAAATGATATTAAAGTTACTATAGAACATTACAATAAAGATACTAACAAGGCGATATATTCTACTGATGAAAAAACATTAGCATACGGTGCTAAAATCAATGATTACGCTAAAGCTCTTAACTGGACAGTTGACTATGTTACAGTAAATGGAACGAAAGTAACAAATAGTAATTACCTTGAGTTAACAAAAGACAGCACAGTTAAAGTTTATTACAAAGCTAAAAGTGCAACAGTTGATGGTCCGACAACATTTTATGATTATACAATCGCATCTAATGATGGATATACTAAATATGAAAGTTGGGATCAATGGAATCAATATGGACAATGGATACAACAATATCAATCATTTAATAGTTTGGGTGATGCAGTTGGAATAAATGGAAAATTAACATCAGGGACAAAAAATAATAACTGGGCAAATAATTATCAGTATAGTTATGACTGCAATGTTACGGAAAATAACGGAACTATTACTAATGCAAATGTGTGGACAGGTACTGACAGGTCTGTTACAGGTATAATAAGCGGTCTTAATGCAGATGGCTCTGTTCGTTTTAATTATCCTGAACCGGGATTCTTTGTAAATGAAGATGCTACTTATAAGGCAGCAAGTGATGGAAGTACAAGATATTTACGAAAAGTATATAATGACAAAAAGTTACAATTTAGTAAAACTGGGGATAGTTATAGTTTAACACAAGTAAATGATGCTGACGGAAATAAACTCACTAATTCGGGAACAGATTTTTATCCATTAGAGAATTATAAAGATAAATATGAATCAGCAGATGCTGCACATAATTATTTCTTTGGAATGAGATATGATGTTACATTTAAACTTGGCGATTATATTGGACCTTTGAATTATAGTTTTACTGGAGATGATGATTTATGGGTTATTCTAGATGGAAATAAGGTGGTTATTGATTTAGGAGGAATTCATAATACTGCTAAAGGAACTACAAATTTATGGGATGATTTAGGGTTAACTCCCGGAAAATTAACAGAAGATCAAAAGAATCAAACTCATACATTAACAATTCTTTATATGGAACGTGGGGCTAATATTTCAAATTGTACAATGAATTTTACATTACCTTCGGCAAGAATTTCTGAAGTAACTAATGTTCCAATGGCTGACTTGACTTTTAATAAAATTAATAGCAAAGGCGAAGGTATATCTGGAGCATCATTTAAACTTGTTAATGATAATGATTCTAGTGAAGTATACACAGCTTCTTCATATGGTAATGACGGAACAGTTAAATTTGACAAATTAAAAGTTGGAACTTATACGTTAACTGAAACGATGGCATCGGATGGCTATGTAGCATCTACTGATGCATGGAAAGTGGTTGTAACTGAAGAAAATGGAACGGCGGTTGCAAAATTATATAATTCTAATGGAACAACGGAAATTTCTTTAACTAATGGTCATTATCAAATTATAAATTCTACTACCGAGGAATTTGTTACAAGTAATTTAGGATTAAATAAAACTGCTAAAGTAGATGATTGGGATGAAAGAACATATGATATAACACTAGATGCCTGGTCTGAATCACAAGTAATAAAAGAAAATGAACCAGTTGATATTGTTATGGTATTTGATAGATCTGGATCTATGAACTTTAGAAGTAGTTTAAACAAATATAATAATGGAAAAGAAACAAAAGTTTCTAGTTTGAATTTCAGCAATGATAAGGTTTATTACTATGTTACAGATGATAAAGCAGCTACTGTTTACAGGGTTTGGCGTACAGGCTCTAGTAAAAAAGGGTATAAATATTATTCAATAGATGATTCTTATTGGAATTATGAGACTGATAACATTATAAGTGAAAAAAACAAAAAAGAATTAAATGAAAATACAAAACATGTTTTTTATACAACTAATGATTCACATAGTCGTTTATATTATTTAAAAGAAGCAGCTAAACAATTTACTACTAAATTAAATGAGCAATCAAAAAATAGTAGGGTTTCACTAGTAACTTTTACAAAAGAAAAAAATGGTGGAAATGAAGCTGTTAATACAAATTTTAATTTACAAGAAATAAGTGATGATAACTTAATAAGTTTAAACGGAGTAATTGATTCTATTACAACAAAAGGTGGAACTCAACCAAGTTTAGGGTTAAATCGTGCAGCAAAAATATTGAATGACAATAATACAAATAGAAAGAAATATGTAATTTTAATGACAGATGGATGTCCAGCTGATGAAACTTATAGTACATTTAGAAGTTCTGCTAAATCGTTAGTAGATAATACAAATTGTACTTTAATAACAATTGGTGTAGGTCTTACTGAAGATAATGAGAATTTAAAAGATGCAAAAGATTTTTTAAGTGAAATAGCTAGTAAGAAAGAAAACTCTGATTCAAAATATGCATATGATGCTAAGAATGCAGATGAATTACCAAGTGTATTTTCGCAAATATTAAGTTCAGTTGTAAATAATTCTATTTCAAATGCTACTATTAGAGATTATATTGATCCTAGATTTGAAATTATTGATGCTGCTGGTGGTAATGTTGTTACAGCTGATGGTAAAACATATGTGGAATGGACTAACCAAGAAATTGGATATGGTAACGAAAATAGCACTGGTTGGCATAAAGTTATAAAAGTTAAAGCTAAAGATGATTATATTGGTGGAAATAATGTTACTACTAATGGTCCTGAGTCTGGTATTACTGTTGATGGGGTAACTAAAAAATTCCCACAACCGACAGTTAATGTTAAATCTGAGTTATTTATTACAAATAAAGAAATAACTATTTATAAAGGCGATAGCATACCAAGTGACGATGAAATATTAACAGCTGTTGCTGGAAAATATATTGGACATCATGGAGTGAAAAAAGAAGATTTCACAATTGAAAAATTTACAAATAGTGAATTAACAGATACAAATGTTACTAATACACCAGAAAGTGATACTGAATATTATGTAAAAGTTACTTATAAGAATTTAGGTAATCCTTCTGATAAATCGACAAGTAATACAGATGGTAATGTCTCTGGTGTAGAAGGAAATGAAAATTATGAGGTAGTTGCTGAAAACGATGGAGTTATTCATACAGGTAATGAAATAAGCAATGATAATTCATTAAAAGATAAAGAATATGGAAAATATATTGTTCATGTTAAATCAGGAAAATTAACAATTGTAAAAACGTTAGAAGATGGTAAAAAAGCTACGAAAGATACAACGTTTACATTTAGAGTAATAGGACCAAATAATTATTCTAAAGACGTAAATGTTGTGATAAAAAAAGGAAAAAATCAATCTATTTCAGAAGAATTAACTGGTTTAGCTAGAGGAGAATACACTATTACTGAATTAAAAACTACAGATTATGAACAAAAATCTGTTAGCTTTGATAATGATGAGACAGATTCATTAAATCGTATTGACGGAATGAATGGTAAAATTACATTTGGTACAAATACAGATAACAAGAATGTAATTAATGATTATCAATATATAGGTAATGGTGTAAAAGGTAAGGTGGAATTTACTAATGATCCTGTTATCACTAATTGGAAAATTGTTAAAGTTAGAAAAGATGATAATAAAACAATAATTAGTGGTGCAAAATTTGCCTTAAAACAAAATGGTAAAGTTAAATATACAGGTGAATCAGATGAAAATGGTTATATTATTTGGTCTAAAGGATCAGAAAATAATGTAACGTTAGCATCAGGTGAATATATATTAGAAGAAACAGAAGCTGCTGAAGGATATGCTAAGGGTGATACTACTTGGACATTAAAAGTGACAGATGGTGGAAATCTTGAGTATATTAAAGATGCGGATGGAAAAGTTATTTCACCTTCAGTAGTAGAAGAAGTAAATTTATATAAATTTACAAATGATGTACCATATGAATTACCTGAAACAGGTGGAATTGGTATTTATTGGTATACAGTAGGTGGTATGTTACTTATGGTAATGGCTGCAATTGTTGTATACAGAAAGAGGTATAATGAGTATATGAATAAATAGTCTCCTATTTATTCATAGCTCTTATATATAAATAAAAAAGAAAGGGAGACTGAATATGAAATTATTTAAAAAAGTTTCAGCAATGATGGTTTCATTATTGATGGCACTAGCAATGATGGTACCAGTAGCTGCCGCAGATGCAACAGTTACAATTAAAAATAAAGGTGACAATGAAGAATTAAAATATATTCAAGTAATTGTACCTGATAGAGAAACAAAGACTGGTTGGAAATTTGCAGACACTACAATTGCTGAAGAATTCACAAAAGTATTTGGAAAATCAGAACAAGAAATTTTAAAAGAAATGACAACTGATAACGCAGTTGCTTCAAAAGTTAGAACTGCTTTAAAAGGTGTTCAAGTTGCAAAAGCTAATGATTTAGTAACAATTAATGGAAATAGTTTTACAACTTCAACAGCAGGAGCATATGCTATTTTTGGTACTGATAAGGCTAATGAAGTAACTTATAGTCCAATGTTAGCATATGTTGGTGTTAACTATGAAAATGGTAAACAAACTTCATTAAAAAATACTTCAGTTACAGTAAAAAAAGAAGAAACAACTGTAACAAAAGATGTTAAAGATGAAGATCAAATCGTTGAAATTGGAAGAGATGTAGAATATACAGTTACGTCTGTAATTCCTTATGTAAAAGATGGAGAAACTAATCCAACTTATCAAGTAATTGATGAAATTACTGGTGCAACTTATAAAGTTGATAACAATGGTGAACTTTCAGTTAATGTTTCATATGGTGAAAATTCAGAAGTAATTAAAGTAACACCTGCAAATGGTTCTTTCACTTTAGATTTAAGTAAATTAATCAATACTAAAAATGAAGGTGATAAAGCTAAACCAGGACTTAAAGATGAATATTTAAATGAAAATGCTGGTTTAACTTTAACTTTAACTTATACTGCTACTGTAACAGATGTAACTGTAGGAAATACTGTACATTTTGGTAATGGTACAAATGAAGGTAAAGATAAATATGGACATGATAGTGTTACTATTAAATCTGCTGAAGTAGAAATTTCTAAATATGCTGAAGATGGGGAAACTCCATTAGAAAACGCTGGATTTGTTTTCTATAGAGAAGAAAAGGGAACTAAAAAATATGCATTATTTGATGAAAATAATGTATTTAAAGGATATGGTTCTTTAGAAGAAGCTAAAGCTAATCCAATTATGACAGATGCAAATGGTAAAGCAGTTGTTAAAGGTTTAGATTCTGAATATACATTTATCGCAAAAGAAGTTGTTGCTCCTGAAGGATATTCTGTTGCTGATGATGATGAAAATATGGTTCAATGGACAACAGAAGAAAAAGGTGAAGTTTCATTTACAGATACTAAAGTAGGTTCTTTACCTGAAACTGGTGGTATTGGTACTACAATCTTTACAGTAGGTGGATGTGCAATTATGGTTGTAGCTGCTGCATTATTCTTTATGAATAAAAAGAAACATGAAAAATAAAATAATTATCAGAGGCTTTTAGCCTCTGATTCTTAAAATGATATAAGAATAAGGAGAGTCCAGATGAAAAAGAAGTTAAGCAATATAGTTATAATCTTGATATTCGTTGCTGGTTTGTCCTTATTGGTATATCCATTTGTTGCCAATAAGTGGAATAGTTATAGACAGGATTGTTTAATCAGTAACTATGAAAAGATAGTAAGTCAAAAGAGTGATTCAATAGATTATGATGCAGAAATGAAAAAAGCAAAGGCATATAATGATGCTTTAGCACCACATATTTTGCCGGATTCATTTATTAAAGCAGAAAATCAAAAGTCAGAAGATAAGTCATATACTTCAGCTTTAAATCTTGCTGGTGATGGAATAATGGGTATTGTTGAAATTCCTAAAATAGGTGTGAAGTTACCTATTTATCATACAACGAGTGAAGAAGTATTAAGTAAGGCTGCTGGACATTTGGAAGGAAGTTCTTTACCTGTAGGGGGTAAAGATACGCATGCAGTTATTTCTGCCCATAGGGGGTTGCCAAGTGCAACATTGTTTACTGATTTGGATCAAGTTAAAAAGGGAGACCACTTTTTGGTCCATATTTTGAATAAAACGTTATGTTATGAAGTTGATAGTATTGTTGAAACTGTACCTGATGATACATCAGCTTTGGCTGTGCAAGAGGGAAAAGATTTAGTTTCGTTGCTTACATGTACACCTTATGGTGTGAATACTCAACGTTTGATTGTAACAGGTCATCGTGTTTCTTATAACAAATCTGTTGTAAATAAGGAAAAGAAAAATGGTTTTACAAGTCTTCATACGAATTATTTGTTATGGGTTATTGTTGGTTTAGCTGTTACTGGTGGTTTTATCTTTATTTTATATAAAAAGGATAAAAAGATGAGATCTAAGGAGTAGTTATATGAAAAAGAGATTACCGAGTATTTTGGTTGGATTGTTATTCTTAGTTGGGTTGGGTATTATGATTTATCCTACTGTTTCTAATCAATGGAATACTTATCGACAAAATAAATTGATTAGTAATTATGAAAAAATAGTTGATGATATGTCTGATGAAGACTTTAGTCAAGAATGGCAAAATGCACAAGAATTTAATGAAACAATAAGTGGGAATAATGTTTTTGCTGATGTGTTTGGTGAAAAGTCCAAGGATAGTGAAAATAGTGAATATAATCGAGTTTTAAATATGAATAATGATGGAATCATGGGATATATTTCTATTCCTGAAATCAATATTAAATTAGCCATTTATCATGGAACAAGTGATGATGTTTTACAAACGGGTGTTGGTCATATTAATGGGTCTAAGCTTCCTATTGGAGGTGAAAGTACACATTGTGTTTTAGCAGCGCATAGAGGTCTTCCTAGTGCAGAGTTGTTTACTGATATTGATCAACTACAAACAGGTGATAAATTTTATTTGCATATTTTAGATAAGGTTTTAGCTTATGAAGTAGATCAAATTTTACCAATGGTTGATAAAGATGATCATCAAACTTTACAAAATGCTTTGTCTATTACTGAGGGTCAAGATTATGTTTCATTATTTACTTGTACACCTTATGGAGTGAATAGTCATCGTTTAATTGTAAGAGGACATCGTGTTGAATATAATGGTGAAGAAGATGTTAAACAATCTGTTGGAGATAGAATGTTAGAGTCTATTAAAAACTATTATATGTTGATTTTAGTTTTAGGTTTATCAATTACGATACTTGTTATTATTATAATGAGATATGTTTTTAATAAAAAGAAATAAGGGAGGATATGAGGATGAAAAAGAAATTTTGTAAGTTATCGGCTATCTTTATAGCGTTGATAATGATGTTTACGGTTGTTGTTTTACCAAATGTTGAAGCAGCATTACCTGTAGATGTTAATAAAAAATGTAGTTTAGAAATTTCAATTAGCTCTCATAGTTATGCTGAGGATTTATCGAAAAATGATGTTCAGGTGGATCTTTATAAGGTTGCTTCTATTAGCCAAGGTGGCAATTATACAGGTTTAGATGCATTTAAAGACATTGATTGGTCAACTGTTAAATATGATGCAACTCAATCAGCGAAGACTTGGAAACAAAGAGCAAGTGAAGCTTCTAAAGTCATTAAAGATGCGACTCCAGCTTATACAGCAACTTTAAAAGGCGGATATGTTAAGCTAACAAATTTACAAACAGGACTTTATTTAGTTGTTGTTAATGATATGAATAGTCAATATTATTCTTATAAGTTTACACCTTATTTAGTTTCTCTTCCAAATAATTATTATTATACAACTAAAAAGGATGATACATGGTATTATGATTTAGTTGGTTCGAAAGCTATTGGTATTAAAGCTGATCGAGAACTAAGAATGAGTTCTATTCAAATTACTAAAAAATTAACAAGTCAAAATACAACTTTAACAACAAATGCAACATTTGTTTATCAAGTTGATATTGAAACAATTGAAAATCAAAAAGAAACAAGATTTATTACTTTAAATTTTGATGAAGTAAAAGAGAAAACAATTAGAATTGCCGATATTCCAGCAGGTTCAAAAGTAACTGTTACGGAAGTTTATACAGGAGCTGGTTATGAAATTGTTGGTGATTCTAAAAAAGTTTTGGAATCATTAGTGGCAGATGAAGATAGTCAAGAGATTGCAACGGCAAGTTTTGAAAATAAAGCTTCTAATGAAATTCATGGTGGTTATGGAATTGTTAATAATTATAAATATTCAAAAGAAGATCAAGATTATACAGTTAAACAAAGTAAAGAAAATAAGACAGTTCAAGAGTAGGAGGATAGAGATATGAGAAAATTAAACAAAAAATTAGTATTATCTATTGTTGCTCTTGTGATGATTTCTACTTTAGGTATTGGTAAGGCTTTGGGATATTTTACGACTCATACGAATGCAACTGGTGGATATAAAATGGATTTAGGTTTTACAGATACAAAGATTGAGGAAGATGTTGATAAAGATGGGAAACATGTTGTGATTACTAATGTTGGTGATTATGATTGTTTTGTGAGAATTAAAGTTTTTGCAGCGGATAACCTTAAAATTAAATATAATTTAGGTAAAGATTGGCAAGAAAGTGATGATGGGTATATTTATTATAATAAAGTGCTTTCTTCTAAAGATAAAACAAGTGAATTAAATATTAAATATACACTACCTGAAGTAAATGATGATAATAAGGATAAAGATTATAATATCGTTGTTATTCAAGAATTTACACCGGTTGTTTATGATGATCAAGGAAACTTAATTGCTAATTGGCAACAAGTTTATGAAACAGAGTAGGAGGTTATGGTAATGAAAAAAGTGAAATCGATTTTTATGAAACCTACAATCCTTCTTGGTATAGCTGCTGTTTTATTACTTGGAAGTGGTGTAGGAAGTGCACGTGCAGCACTCACATATTATAGTGATCAATATTCAGCTTCTATGGATATGTCTACAATTGGAGTTTCTTTAAAGGAGAATGGAAAGGTTGTTAGTTCAAAGACGTATGATGATCAAGGAGATGCAACAACTAATGGTGAAGGTAAACTTCTTCAAAATTTATTAAAAGATGATGAAAAGTTTGCTTTAGGAAAAACTTATGATGAAAAGTTAGCTGTAGAAAACAGTGGTAATATTGATACTTTTGTAAGAGTTGTTTTAACAAAGAGTTGGCAAGATAAAGAAGGGAAAAATGTTGATTTATCACCAGCATTGATTGAATTAGGATTTAATCAAGATGGATGGGTCATTAATGAGGCTCAATCAACAGATGAACGTGTTGTTTTATATTATACAAAGGTAGTTGAAAGTAAGAAAACAACACCGGATTTTATGAAAACTATTCGTATTAGTAATCAATTGTCAACAATGTATACGAAAGTAGAGGATAAAAAAACAATTAAATATCAGTATACTTATAATGGATATACATTTACATTAGATGCAGAAGTTGATGCAGTACAAACTCATAATGCAAAAGATGCTATTAAGAGTGCTTGGGGAATTGATGTGAATGTTAATGACGATGAAACTGAATTGAGTTTAGGATAGGAGGGTACAGATGATGAAAAAAAGAATTTTGTGCCTTGCTATGGCACTTATGATGATGGTTGGTACTTTTTCAACAGTTCAAGCTAAAGAATTAGTAGGAAAAGATCATTGGAAAGTTTCATTTGATGGTAGCCAAATGACAACTAATTTTGGTAAAGATCAAATGAATGATGAATTAAGTAATATTCAGCCTGGAGATTCAATGACTTTAAAAGTTAAAATCGAAAATAAAAATAGTCAATATACTGATTGGTATATGACAAATGAAATTATTAAGACATTGGAAGATGGATCAAAGGCAACTAATGGTGCTTATGAATATCGTCTAGCTTATGTAGATAGTCAAAATAATGAAACTTTAATTTATGACAGTTCTACTGTTGGAGGAGATAGTTCACAAGGGTTAAAAGAAATTAAAGGTCTTGATGATTATTTCTATTTAGGAAGATTGGCTAAAAATGATGTTGGGTATGTCACACTTACACTAAGTGTTGATGGAGAAACACAAGGGAATAGTTATCAAGCGACAATGGCACAATTGGAAATGAATTTCGCTGTAGAAAACGTCTCTAATCCAGCAGTAACTGTTAATAAAATAGAACATAAAAATGTTTATTCTACTGTTAAAACGGGAGATAGTACAAATATTTTATGGTATTGTGCATTAGGTTTAGTAAGTGGTTTGTTACTCATTATCCTTGCAATTTTCTTTAAGAAAAAATCAAAAGATGAAAAGAAAGGAGAATAAATGATGATGCGATTAAAAAAATTATTTATCATGATGATGTCTTTGACAGTTTTCCTTTCTCTTGCTTATACACAAGTCTGTGCATATGGATATAAAGTTACTTTATATACTGGTAATCAAGGAACAATTAATAGTCAAAATGAAATGAGTATAAATGTTTCTAAAGGACAAATGGTTTCTTTAGATCTATCACAAATAGAATTACCTCAAGATAGTAAATATTATGTTAAAGGTATTCGTTTGAGTGGGCATGATAGTGTTGATAATTTGGATCCTGCAACTTTTGTAGTTAATGGTGATTTAGATTATGTTGTTGTTTATGGAGTAAAAGGTAATCAGGTTGCTTATACGATACGTTATGTAGATGAAAATGGTAAGCAATTATCTGAAGATACCGTTTTATATGGAAATGTAGGAGATAAACCGGTTGTAGCTTATAAATATATTGATAGTTATATACCTCAATCCTATGCTCTTACAAAAACACTTGTTGAAAATGAGAAAGAAAATGTCTTCACATTTACTTATAAACCAGGTGAAACGGGTGAAATAATAGAAAATACAAATATTGTTACAACAGTTATTTCAACAACACCTTCAACAAATGCAAATCAAGGTAATAATGGAACAGGAAATGCAACAGGCGTAACACAAAATAATGATGGGGATACGGCAACAGCTGGAGATGAAGATGTTCCACAAGGTTTAGTTGATTTAGATGATGAAGATACACCAAAATCTAATATTTCAGTTAATAATGAAAAAAATAGTTCAACACCAATTTATGCAGGTATAGCAATCTCGCTTGCAGCAATTGTAGGAATTATTGTAGCATTTATGACAATTAGAAAGAAAAGAGTTTAATGTCACAAAAGAAAAAGAACCCAGTAGCTACAGTATGTAGCTTGCTGGGTACTATTTTATTAATTGTTTTAATATTAGGGTGTATACCATTAACTGTTCCTAAAGCATTTGGATATAATATTTATACTGTCATTAGTGGTAGTATGGAACCTGCAATTCCTGTAGGTAGTCTTGTTTATGTAAAGTATCAAGAACCTGAAACAATTCAAAAAAAAGATGTTATTGCATTTTATGGTGCTAAAGATGCCTCTTCTATAGTGACACATAGAGTTGTTACGAATAAAAAACTTTCTGGTGAATTTATTACAAAAGGAGATGCAAATCAAACAAAAGATATGAACCCTGTAAATTATAATAATTATATGGGTAAAGTTGTTTTATCAATTCCTGTCATTGGTGGTATTGCACAATCTTTGACAACAGGTAGTGGTAAAATTGCTTTATTTTGTTTAATAGCATTTATTCTATTATTAGAAATTTTAGGAAGTTTGTTACATAAAGTAGAATTAAAAAAATAGTCTTAAGAAGTCCTGAGGGACTTCTTTTTTTGGACTATCCGTCCATTGAAAGAAGGAAAAG
>OHDP01001182.1_pt1 | contig 12105 bp, 11 predicted proteins | sample 1567011 | NCBI WGS metagenome assembly OHDP01 (sample SAMEA3879532, study PRJEB24766) | human gut metagenome | biome: human-associated habitat; feature: feces | place: USA | collected 1985/1987
TCGTAACCACTTGTGTATCATCATCAGGGATATATAGAACAAGATAATTGTCTACCGGCGCTACGCGCAACCCTCGACTTTTCCATGGTTCCAATTCATATTGTCGATATCTCTTAGGCATATGATCAAGATCCATAATACATGCTTCAAGCCTATCAAGCTGATCACTTACATTTTCTGGTGTCTGCATATCCTTTCTCTCATACTGGTTTAAGTATATCAGATTCATTAAAATCTGTCCGAAAAACTGTCTTAATTTATGAGACCATTATAGCTAATAATAAGTCTCTATTTTTCAATAACTATTGCAAAATTATATCTTGTTTAAGAAAATATTTTAATTTTAAAGATAAAAAATTCTTCATCCTGCAATGCTTTATATTCCATATTGTAATTATTCAGAATATTACTTACAATATATAAACCTAATCCATTACTATTTTCCTTATTTAAATCAAATTTAACATCAAATATTTTATCCATATTCGAAATTTTATTGTTACCGTATGTATTCTCTATATATAACCAATCATCAACTATCCCAATATTAATTACCCCATTTACATCAGTATATTTTACCGCATTACTAATCAAATTAGATAAAATAATCTTTAAAGCTGTTTTTCCTATATAAACATTCTCATCTAATATATAATTATTGACAGTTATTTTCTTTTGATTTGCTAATATTTCATACTTTTTTAATATGTCTTCTAATGTATCATTTATTTTCAAATATTCTTCATCATTATTCAAATTTTCTATAGAATGAACTGATAATATTTGAGAAATATTTTTTGTTAAACTATCAACGATTTCAATACATTCATTAATATAAATATCTCTTTCTTTATATTTTCCAATATTGTATTTCATGTTTTCCAGTATTATTTTAAGACTAGCAAGAGGAGTTTTAAGTTCATGGGATGCACCTTTAAAAAAGTCATATTTTAACTTTTCTAATTTTAAAATTTCTTTATTTTTAAATTCCAAATCGTCAATTGTTCTTAATAAAGTAGAATACAAATCATTAATTTGTTGTTTTAATTCTCCAACCTCATCATTAGAGCTAACTTTTAAACGCGTTTTTTTATCCAGTTTCATCATTTTATCAGTAACAATTTTTATTTCTTGTAAATTATTTTTTATTGATTTTGCATAAATTAAAGAAATAATAGCAGAAAATAAAATTGATATTAATAATGAATATGGTAAAAATTTAAGGCTTAAATCTTTCGCATCTTTTTGCATATCAGCTGTAGAAACAAATTGTAGATTTATTTTTTTACCATCATTAAGCTTGATTTCTCTTTCTTCAATTATCAAAGAATTACTATTACTTTCTAAATTAGTATCTATATTATCTTTGATTTTTATTTCATTATTATTATTATTTCTTTCTTTTATAAATGCCTTTATTTCGCTACTTTTAGAATAAAGTTCCAAAGTTTGTTCTATATATTTTATTTCTTTTCCATTCATAATACTAGAAATTTCATTTGCTTTATTATAGACCTCTTCTTTTCTGGTCTCCAAATATGTTTTAGGAAAGATAAAATAAACTAATGAATGAACTAATATAATTATTATTGCAAGAACAGAAAATATTTGTATGAACATTTTGGGAAATATCTTTAATTTTTTCATTTTCTCTCCAATTTATATCCTACATTTCTTATAGTAGTTATACAGTCTAATTGTAATTTTTTTCTAAGTTCTTTTATATATACATCTATTACTCGATCATAAGGAATTTCTTCGCTATCTTTCCATACATAATCAATAATTTGCATTCTTGTTAACACTTGTCCATTATTATCCAATAAACATTTTAATACTTCTAGTTCTTTTGCATTTACATCTATTTCTTCACCATTTATTTTAGCTGTATAGCTATTAAAATTAACCGATAGATCCTTATATTCAAACTTCTCTAAATGTCCATAATTCTTCTTAATTAAAGAATCTATTCTAGCCTTTAAGACAGGCAATGAAAATGGCTTTTCTATATATCCATCTGCCAGATTAGTAAACGCATCAATTTTATATTCTTCATCACTAAATGCAGTCAAGATTAGAATTGGTAAATTGCTTTTCTTTCTAATTTCTTTCAATACTTCTAAACCATTTATAAAAGGTATCTGTATGTCTAAGATAACCAGATTTATATCGCTATTAAATTCTGACAAGGCTTCTCTTCCATCTTTAGCTTGAATAACAGTATATCCAAATTCTGAAAGATATTCACTTAATCCCTCTCTTATCATATTATCATCTTCAACAATTAATATTTTCATGTATACCTCCACTTAAGCCTATTCGCTTATATTGTACAGCATATTATTGGATATTTAAAAGCAAAAAAATTTTTGGTGCTAAAAAGCACCAAAAATTTTATTTATTGTCAATTAATAATTCTTTTGGATTCCTTCTTAATATATTGAATGAAGAAATAATCAAAGATACAAGAAGTACTAAACTCATAAATATAACTACATAAAATATGAATTTAGGTAATACATTTATATCTAAACTTGATAATGTCTTGTTAAATCCTTCAGCTTCTGCCCCACCACCTAATTGGCTAGATGCAGATTGTCTAGCTATTTGTTTAGCTATATCACCAGTAACTTTATTCAATATATTATTTCCAAGTTTGCTAGCTGTGTATTGAGCTAAGAAATAAGAACCAACGAATGCGGGGATTGATATAAATACCATCTCAATTAGGAATTGACCAAAAATTTCTAATTTTGATATACCTAATGATAGTAATACTGCTATTTCTTTCTTTCTGGCATTCATCCATAAGAATAATAATAATGAAACTACAACTCCTGCAAATATTAATGAGCCAGCAAATAATTTATTTGAAATTGAGTAGATACCTGATATAGATTGTTGTAATGCAGGGTAATTTGATGAACTTTTAATCAAATTATATGCTCTCCAATTTATATCTAATTTCCCAAGATCTTTTATTACACTATCAAGATTCTTATCACCTTTTACAAAGAATGTTGCATCTTGGTATACAGCTGTATCTTCTGTATTACCATAAACTTTAGCAGCTGTATGAACATCAGTGATTAATGTATTTTCGTATAGTTCCTGTGCTGCACTTACTCCACCGCTATTATGCCCATCGAATAGACCTTTAATTTCTACTTCTACTGTTTCATTTGCACCTTTCTCATTATCAGCATCAAATAAATTAGATTTTATTTTTATCTTATCTCCAACTTTAAGATTATTTTTTTCAGCTAAATCTTTATGCATTAAGATTTTATTTTTATCTTCATTTTCTAAATGCTTTCCTTCTACTAATTTATATGCTTCTGATACAAATTTTGTTTCTTTTGATGAGTCGTTAACTCCGGTTAACATCACTGTTCTTTTAAAATTCTTCGCTCTTTTAGGCGATTGATTCGCAAGAGTCTCTTTAGTTTCAATAATATCATAATCAACTAAATCTGCAACACTGTTTATTCTTTTTACATAGGAGTCTATACTATCTGTTTGAGCTATCTTTTTAATATCTTCACCTTTTACATTTCCTCCACCTCTAGGTGTTCCTGGATTTACTTGTCTATTTATCTCCATAGAAAAACTATTTGTTATATTAGCAAATGTTTCTTTTGAAGCTCTGTCCGTAGCATCTTTAATAGATAAACTTATAAGACTTAAAGTTGACATAGCCAAAATAACTAACATAATAATTATTGATTTTAAGCTTTTTCTAGTTATATAAGCAAATGCATTTTTTATCATTATTCAACCTCCAAATTCATTTTATTTTACTTTTTTTAACTTCTTACCACTTAGCTCTAAAATGATATCCGCAGAATCTGCTGCTTCCTTACTATGTGTTACAACTATTACACATTTATTCCTTTCTTTCGCTAATGTCTTTAATATATTAATTATTTCTCCGGCAGTAACACTATCCAGATTACCAGTAGGCTCATCAGCCAGTATTATTGGAGCATCTGATACCAATGCTCTGGCAATAGCTACTCTTTGCTGCTGTCCACCAGATAATTTCATAACATTTCTTTTTATTTGTTTTTTATCTAAGCCTAGTTCAAACAAGATACTTTCATCTGCTGATTTATTCACTAATCTAATATTTTCAATCGGCGATAAATAATCTATTAAATTATAGTTTTGAAATACTAAAGATATATTATTTTTTCTATGATTACTATATCCTTTCTTTTGTATATCTTCATTCTTAAACAATATTTGTCCTGTTTGAGGTTTATCGAGTCCAGCAAGTAAGGAAAGAAGTGTAGATTTTCCTGCTCCTGACTTTCCTACTATCGCATAAAACTTCCCAAGTTCAAATTTTTGATTTACTCCTGACAAAACTTTTTCTTTAGAATTGGCATAACTATATGATACATTCTTTATTTCTAATATTTCCATAATTTTCTCCTAACTTATTTTTGATAATATTTCTTTAGGCTTCTTGATTAATATTAATGAAGAAGCAAATACAACTGATAAAACAATAATACTTATTAATATTAAATAACTTTGTCCAAGTGTTGTAATATTTAACATAAAACTATCATTTATTAAACTTCCACCAGAAATCATTGAGTCCTCTGAGTTAACGATTCCACCTGCAATTACTTTTAGTAATACATTTCCTAAAAATAAGGAAGATATTATACTTGGTATCGATATGAATAATAACTCGAATATAAATTGCATTATAATATGTATCTTAGATGTTCCAATAGATAAAAATATACCTATTTCATAAATTCTTTCTCTTAACCATAGAATCAAGATTAATGAAAGAACAACCATCCCACCTAACATAATAGAATAGGTCATTATTTTTATTATGTGTTTTATTCCACTCACTGACTCCAAAGACTCTTCAAACGCATTAGAATCTTTTTCAACAAAATACTTTGACTCATCAATTTTAAGCTCTTTTAATTTGTTTAAGGCTAAGTCCGTAGATTCTGCACTACCAGAATACATTAAAATTTTATTTGCAATTTTATTATTTTCTGATTTATTTAATATCTCTTGGCTTGTTGAATAATCTACAAACACCATATTTTCGCTAAAATCAGAAGATAGCCCTGTATATGTTTCATGTTTTTTACCAGAAAAGATCCCTATAATTTTAAATTTATGACTTTTTATTTTTCCACTTTTTTCAATATCTAGTAATTCAAGATCAACTTCATCACCTAATTTTAGATTGTTTTGTTTAGCAAATTCTTCATGAACAATAATTGAATCCTTATCATTTTCTCCTATATTTTTACCTTCTTTAATTGTAAATACTCCACTACTAAATAAAATATTTCTTTTAGTATTATTTGTAGCTTCGAGTGAAACAACATTCTTAAATTCGTCAGATAAATCTTCTCTATTTATTCTTTGTTCTCCGCTAACTACTTTAGCATCTTTTAGTTTTGCTAATCCATCATATTGAATTATTATTTCTTCAATTTCTTTTAATTTTTCAATATCTTTAAATTCATTAACATTAAAATAGTTACCATCTTTTTTTGTTATTGATATTGAAGAATTAGAACTTTCATATAAAGTCTTTTCTATTTCATTGCTTGATTTCATTATTGTTAAACAAGAATACAAACAAGATAGAACTATAGTCAATATGATAAAAATTATTAAAGTTCTATTTCTCTTTCTTGTAATATATGCTATAGCATTTTTTATCACTTTACTAACTACTCCTTTCTATTTTTTAGTATTTCATAACTGCTTTCAATAACATTCTACATAGCTTTTATGAAACGTTTATGAAATATAATTTTTTATTTTTCCAAACTATGATATAATAATATAAGCATTATGCTTAAAATTGTTCTTACACGATTAGTATATGATCTATTAGTATATGAGTAAGCACAGTAAGTGTACGGACACTTACGAAAAAATTGATGAAGCAGCCCTCTGGGATATACTTCTTTTTTCAAATAAAAAGACGATAGTTTTTCTATCGCCTTTGATAACCTATTTATGAAATTTTTAACTTTACTGTCTGTAATTTATAATACTATTTTCTTCCATTTTCTAATTTTGTTCCTGAAAGTTTTAAAAGGAGCTACAGTATTCACATGAATAAACTTATAAACTTCCCACACTGCTGTTTTAGTCGCATCATCAGCCCATTTTCTCATATGTGGTTTAAATAATTCTTCATCACTTAATGAATCAATCCAAGCTAATCCAGCTTAATTTCAACATCTATATGCTTATCGACATCAAGTTTGGACAATAACACTACCGTCTCCACATGGTCACAAAAAGGGAACATATCAAATGGTCTGCACTCCAAAACCTTATATCCACCTTTCATAAGCATATCAACATCCCTTTTCTGAGTATCTGGATTGCACGATACATACACAACTCTTTCTGGCTTAATCTTAAGTACCGACTCAAGAAATTCCTGACTGCTGCCACTTCTTGGAGGATCCATTATAACAACATCAGCCCTCTTATGTGTGGCATATTCAACAAGAAACTTTCCAGCATCATCATTCACAAATCTAATATTCTTTATATTGTTAATCTTAGCGTTGACCTCTGCATCTTTTACCGCATCTGCATTTAACTCAACCCCTATAACCTGTCCTGCCTTGGCAGAAGCTGCTATTCCTATTGTTCCTATTCCACAATAAGCGTCAATAACTGTATCCTTCTTAGTTATTCCAGCCATATTTATCGCCGCCTTGTATAACTTTTCTGTCTGCTGGTGGTTAATCTGATAGAAAGATGATGGGCTTATTCTAAATCTGTAGCCACATAACACATCTTCAATATATCCCTTGCCTGTAAGCACTATATTTCTTGGTCCTAACACCATACTTGTATTGTATTTATTAACATTCTGTACGATTGTATTAATCTCTGGGTGCTTCTCTTTTAATGCTTTAAGAAAATGTGTCTTAGACGGAAATGCAACATCAGCCGTCACAATAACAAGCATAATCTCCTTAGTTGAAAAGCCTTTTCTTAAAAGAATATGCCTTATAAAACCAGTTCCCTTATCTTCATTATATGGCTTGTATTTAAACGACTTAAATAAATCTCTTAATGTAGCTATAATGCTACTGCAGTGTGAATCTTCAAGCAGGCAGTCAGATACAGGTACTATATTGTGGCTGTTCTCTTCATATGTTCCCGTTATAATATTGCCATTCTTATCTTCACCAACAACAGCGTGAACCTTGTTACGGTAATGCACTGGTCTGTACATTCCTGTTATCTTATCTACTGGACAGATGTCTTTAAAAAGTTTGTCTACATATCCCTGCTTTATCTTTAATTCATTATCGTATTTCATTCCTGCATAGGCACAGCTCCCACATTTTTCTGCACTTTCACAGTTAATTACACGCTTCTTCTCATCATATATATTACTTCCCATAACTTTTATGTTACCTCCCAACATCAAAAGGCTGTCACATATAAAATGCAACAGCCTGTAAATTCTATTATTAATATTACAAATGACAATATTATGCAGTAATCATTATATCAGCAAATATCCATGCATAAAATCAAAATCTGAAATTACATAATTTCACTGTCATCGCCATTGCTGACAATCTTAACCTTGCCTTCATATAACTCTTCTACAGCTATTGAAAGTGGCTTCATATTCTCTGCATTATCGATAAGAGGTGTTCCTATCTGAAGCTTTCTCGCCTCATCTGGTGTTGTAAGCGGCTTTGGCTCATTCTTCTTATCCTTATTATCCTTTTCCTTTTCCTTTGGAGCGTTCTCAGCCTCAATACGAGCCTTTCTAACCTTCTCCTCTATTGTTCTTGCATCAATAATCTCTTTAGCTCTTGCGGCAGTAGCCTTAACAATTGAATAACGGCTCTGTACGATTGGCTGTTCGCCGTCCTCTACCTCACTATTAACAACTGCCATTAATTCTGAATATGATGGATGTAACATTATTATTCTCCTTTCTCATAAGCTTTAAGCTCTTCTTTAATATTATTAATTAAACTCATATTGTTAACTGCTTTTCTCTTCTCACTGTTAACTATAGAATGAATTGCCTCAACACAATCATCCACTTTATCATTGATAACTATATAGTTATAATTCTCTACGCCCTTAGCCTCATCACTGGCTCTTTGCAGTCTTGCCTTTATTGTGGCTTCATCTTCTGTTCCACGTCCTACAAGTCTTCTCTCTAATTCTTCTGCACTTGGTGGCATAATGAATAAAAGAACTGCATCTGGATACATCTTCTTAATATTAAGTGCACCCTGAATCTCGATTTCAAGTATCACATTCTTACCTGCTTCAAGCTGTTCCTCGACATATGCCTTAGGTGTTCCATAATAGTTGCTGACATACTTTGCATACTCAATCAATTCAGAATTATCAATCATACTCTCAAATTCTTCTGTTGATTTAAAGAAATACTCTCTTCCATTCTGTTCACCTTCTCTTGGTGAGCGGGTTGTCGCTGAGATAGATAGAGCATAATCATTATGAAGCTCTAATAATCTCTTAACTACAGTTCCCTTTCCAGCTCCTGAGAAACCTGAAATTACAAGTAATAAACCTTTCTCTTTCATCTCTATTCTCCAATCTGTAAATACCTGTTGGCACGCACACAACATAAGTGTACAAGTTATTATACAGAAATACACCGATTCGTGCAAGCTTTTTTATTCTATATTCTGTATCTGTTCCCTTATTTTTTCTATTTCTGTCTTTAAATCTATAGCTGCATTTGATATTTCTATATTATTCGCCTTAGATAAAGTTGTATTGGCTTCCCTGTTCATCTCCTGTGCTATGAAATCCATCTTTCTTCCAATCCCTCCGTCTTCGTTAAGGCATTTTCTTGCGTGTTCAATATGACTTCTTAATCTTACTGTCTCCTCATCTACGCATACTTTATCAGCATATATAATCACCTCAGAAGCTATCCTGTTCTTATCTATATCAGCATCTGAAAGGATTTCTTCCATCTTGGCTTCTAACTTCTTCTTATAATCTTCTATTATCTGTGGATTTTTTGTTTCAATATAAGAAACAAGCTCCTCCATATGGTCTAACTTTAACAAAAGATCATTCTTTAAGTTCTCACCCTCAATAATTCTTGTATCAGCAAGCCCCTTGCAGGCTTCTTCTATTGCCTCATTAATAAAGTTCCACAATTCTTCTTCATCTTCCTGCGATTCTTCCATTGTGATAACCTCTGGGTATCTTGACAAAGCTCCAACAGTAATATCATTTCTTATATTAAAACGCTCCTCCATCTGTCTGAATATATTCATATATTCCCGTGCTATGCTTTCATTAAACTTAAGGCTTACATTGCTCTCTGAATTATCCTCGTATGTAATAAATACATCAATCTTTCCCCTTGATGCATATTTCTTAATTGTATCCCTTATTCTTGCCTCAAATATATTAAGCTTTTTAGGCATCTTTATACTGTTCTCAAGAAATCTGTGGTTCACCGACTTAATCTCTACTGTTATTTTACGGTTGCCTCTCTCTATCTCGCTTCTTCCAAAGCCAGTCATACTTTTTATCATCAAAGTGTCCTCATTTCATTTATTCATTGTTGATAACATTAAAAAATATTTTAATACTAAATGTAGTTTAATACATCGCTTATTAAACATCAACTTACATATCAAACTTTTAATTACAACTGCTAATTATATCAATTTTACTTTAACCATACAAGACAACATCTATAAAATGTGCTATCATTTATTCTAAAGTATTAATGGCGTACCAATACGCCAGAATGGAGTATTATGGCATTTGATGGAATTACAATAGCGAATATTGTACACGATTTAAACAACACAATTCTTGGTGGAAGATTATATAAGATTGCAGAGCCAGAAAATGATGAGCTTTTACTTACCATAAAGGCTAATTCTGGACAATACAGGCTTGTATTATCTGCAAATGCTTCACTTCCGCTTGCATATATGACTAAAGATAATAAGCCAAGCCCCCAGCTTGCACCTAACTTTGTTATGTTTCTTAGGAAGCACATCAATAACGGACGAATTATATCAATAACACAACCCGCTTTTGAGCGAATAATTGATATTGAAATTGAACATTTAGATGAATTAGGTGACCTCTGCCGTAAGCATTTAATCACAGAATTTATGGGCAAACACAGCAATATCATATTATGCGATGACAATAACACAATATTAGACAGTATTAAGCATGTGTCAGCACAGATAAGCTCTGTCAGAGAAGTTCTTCCAGGAAGGGAATATTTTATTCCTAATACATCTAACAAGCACAATCCGATGAATATGGATTTTAATACCTTTAATGAAAATATATTATCACAGCCTAAGACTACTGCCAAAGCCTTAAGCAGTGCTTACACCGGAATAAGCACCTGCATATCAGAGGAAGTCTGCCACAGGGCACATATTGACAGTGCCAAACCAGCCAACTGTCTGTCCAGTGCTGAAAGCATAGCTCTATTTGAAGCATTCAAGGCTATTATTGATGGCGTGGCAAATGGAAGTTTCAGCCCTAACATCGTATATGATAACGGTGCACCAGCAGATTTTGCCGCTATTTCTCTTACTATGTATGATAAATCCGAAAGCTACACCTCAATAAGTGAATGTCTTATCGGTTATTATCACGAAAAAGAAGTAAGAACACGAATTCACCAGAAATCGACTGATATAAGAAGAATAATTACAACTCATCTTGAGCGTTCTTATAAAAAGCTTGATATTCAGGAAAAACAGTTAAAGGATACTGAAAAACGTGACAAATACAGAGTGTATGGAGAGCTAATCAACACATACGGCTACAATATCGAGTCTGGTGCAAAAAGCTTCACAGCTCTTAATTATTACACTAACGAAGAAATCTCTATTCCTTTGGACGATACATTGACACCAATTGAGAATGCGAATAAATATTTTGCACGATACAACAAATTAAAACGTACTTACGAAGCTGGTGTAAGACTTATCGAAGAGATTAAAGATGAGATTATGTATCTTGAATCAATAATAAATGCCCTCGATATTGCAACTACTGAGAATGACCTTAATAATATCAAAGAAGAACTTATCATAACCGGCTATATCAAGAAGAACAGCAAATCCAAAAGCAAGGATAACAAGAACAACAAACCTCTGCACTATATATCATCAGACGGTTTTGATATGTATGTCGGCAAGAATAATCTTCAGAATGATGAACTCACATTTAAATTTGCTTCTAATAGTGACTGGTGGTTTCATGCCAAGCAGATACCTGGCTCTCACGTTATAGTTAAGACTAACGGCAAGGAACTGCCCGACAGAACCTTTGAGGAAGCTGCCGCACTTGCAGCCTACTACTCTAAAGGCCGCAACCTTGATAAAGTTGAAGTCGATTATGTATTAAAGAAAGAAGTCAAAAAGCCTGCCGCTGCCAAACCAGGCTTTGTTGTATATTACACTAACTACTCTCTTATCGCCATAGCTGATATTAAAGGCATTAAAGAAGTTACTGGCTGATAAAAAACTGGCTGTCCGAAAGCTTTATATGACTTTATCATATAAATGTTTTCTGGACAGCCAGCTTTTTATTTAATTAACTTAAAGTTCTTAACCCTGTAACAGCTAACACTATAACTCCTATAACATCAGCCACAGCACACAGCATATACATAACTGAAAGCGAAGCCCTGTTTAGTCCTGCCACAATAAGCATAACAAGACTTAACACAAGCAATGTGCCTGCTATTATATACATACACTTTATATTAATTCTTTCATTAACGACCAATACAATAAATATTATGCCTGTGATTAATGATACGCTCATTCTTACAAGATACCATACAAATGCAGCTTCTGTTAAATCACACAGCGTATTATCTGTTGTAAGGTATCCAAATAATGATGGCGGATTAAACACATATATAACGGATGGAATAATAACAATAATACTAAATACAGCTATCTCAATAATCATAAGTTTATTATTATTTAATACTATTGCAACGCAGGTTACAATAGTAAATATAATAAGCCACGACCAGTTAAAATAGAATTTACTTCCAATATAATAGTCCTGAATATATCC
>OHDP01001211.1_pt1 | contig 11847 bp, 26 predicted proteins | sample 1567011 | NCBI WGS metagenome assembly OHDP01 (sample SAMEA3879532, study PRJEB24766) | human gut metagenome | biome: human-associated habitat; feature: feces | place: USA | collected 1985/1987
GTATCTTATCGAAATTCTACATCAAACCACAACCCGAGGCGCGCAGCACCAGCGCATGGTCGAAGTTGTATCTTATCGAAATTCTACATCAAACCACAACTCCGTCGAGGAATATTCGCCGCTTTTAAGGTTGTATCTTATCGAAATTCTACATCAAACCACAACTGAGCCGTAAATGTATAGGTCGCATTCGAAGTTGTATCTTATCGAAATTCTACATCAAACCACAACATGAACGTCGCTCATTGACTCAAGTAGAAGTTGTATCTTATCGAAATTCTACATCAAACCACAACATAATCACTGATGGGTATAGAGCCTCCCTATATAGGTCTATACATAGTTAGTCAGTAAATGGGTATAGGAGTGAGGGGTATGGGGTGGTTTGGGTTGAGGCTGGGTTGGTCATTGGAGGTTCAGGGTATTTCGAATCCGGACTGCAACACTCTCCTGCGCCAGAATCCTGCGCGACTCAACCCCGAAGAACCGTGTCCGATGACTGTTCCTACTCCACACCCAGGACTCCGTGGGCTGTCATTTGGGACGATATCGTATGCCTCACTATTCGTTATCACGAGAATGACACACTGGCGTCGAAAACAGCCTGTAAATCACCCTAAAAACCTCTCCACCAAGACACGGATATTTGGTTGCATCTACTCCGGGAAATTCGGTACAGAAGTAACAGCGTCCGTCATGGGGAGTTGTCATCACCCTAACATGGTCACCCCACAGCGAGTTATGGGCGAAATGACTGTTTCGAAAAGTTAAATCTTGAGGAAAATCTGAAGAAAGTTGGATAATTTCTTTGAAGACTCATCAGAATCCACTACCTTTGTAACATCAAAGTAAATCAAATGTCAAATATTAAAACAAATAAGGATGTGAAAACGTCACAAGATTTTAACGAAAACTTCAATCAGTACAGTTCAGAGATAGAAAAAGAGATGTCAAACCTCAATCGTATGTTACAGGAGTTTGCTTCTAATGGTGTAGTCGCTCAACAAATCATCAATGACTTGGAACCTGTATTAGCGAAGTTACACCTGACAATCGACTCATTCACTATGAACCGTCCTGACAAAAGGAAATACAGGCTTCAGGAGTTCTGAGCATACACTTCTACTGCGAGTCTCGTGAGAAGTTCTACGCAAAACGTGACCAAGAGGTGCGGCTCACAATCGAACAGGCTACTGCGAAACTGAAATTACAGGTAGAGAAGAAACTCACTCCTATCAAAGACAAGATACAGTCGTTCGACCTCATCTCTTTTAAAGGTCAGCAGAGAAACTATGTAGGCGAGTGGGTGATACGTACTGAAGACGCTCGATACATCTTTAAAACGAGTTGCATCTTGGCTGGTGGTTACAATATACAATGCCTTCACGCTCGGTATATAGCCAATCTTAAACAGGTAAAGAAATAAATTTTGAGGATATCCCGGAATTTCTTCCGGGATTTCTTTGATATGTCGATAGAACCCAGTACATTTGCTCAGTCAATTAAATCAAAGGAGGAATCAAACTATGTTACAGAAAGGTTCAGAACAGTATAAACAGGCTCAGAAGTTAGCGAATGAAATCAAGGACATGGCGGGAACTGACCGCTGGAATAACAACTCCTATTTCGACATCGCTTTTAATGCTCTCGGGCAGTTCATCAGTAAAGTACAGGCGACAGACGGCTTCGCTGCTAAGATAGCCGAAACAGTCGACAAGACGATGAACCCCTACGGAAAGAAAGTTGCGTTCATCAGTGACAAGCAATCATGGATATTGGCTGTTGCAGCCGTTGAAAATAATATAACACTATAATCATCATGGAAAGAATAATTTGGACAGTATTTGAGTTCTTCTGGGGACGCTTCGGAAGAAAGAAGTTAGTAAAGAAGTACAGGGTATGGTGGCAGCGGTTCTGGATAGCCGTGTTCGTCTTCCTATTCTTGTGGGGAATGAAGATATTCTTTGAGTGGTGGGACGGTGTGGTTCAGTTCCTAAATTATGTGATATGGGGATAATGCAAATCAATAAATAAGGAGAAGATATATGGAAGTAAAATTAAGAGGATTAGACCGCTACGAGGTAGAGGCTATTCAGTACGATGGTACAAACAGTGATGAAATCTGTCAGTTCATTCTTGAGCATGAACCCTATACACAAATCGAGGGAGCGTTCCTGAACAAAGGTACGGACAAGAAGATGATGGCGGTTATCGTCATTCCGTCAGGCGAAGACATTTTGGTGCGCGAAAAGGAGTGGCTCGTTCATGTTGAGGTTCCCTACGGAAACCAGAACTCCTTCTATGTGATGACAGACGAAGAACGTCAGGACAGGTTCCAAGAAGTCAATGAAGATGACCTGTTCCCCTGGATAAAGGTTGAAGACGCCAAACCCAAAGAGGAGCAAGTCGTGATTGTCCTGTACAGAAAGTATGGCGATTTACAGGTGGCGAGACATCGCTTCTATAAAGATAGCAGCCTTGTCAACGGTAAATGGATTCATGCGAACAGCATTGTCATCGCTTGGCTTCCTGAACCTGTCAGTGAGAAAACCAATCTTCAATACAATTAGTATGGGAAAGATATACGACAGGCTCCAAAAGCAATTACAGGTAGAGGAGCACAGAAAGAATGCTGAGGACTGTATTAAGATATACAATAAACTCAAAGAAATGAATGACGGGAGCGTGTGGAGTTCTGATTGGCAAGTCCTTACCACTATCGGTGGGTGGATAGGTGAGCGTCCACACGCTCAAATGGCTTATAAGCCAAGCAAGGTTGGATACGTATTCTTAAATGGAATCAGAGATGAGAACGCTAACAGTTGAGAAAATCGGTGAAACCGAAAAGGCTGTTCAGTATCGTGTGACGTTCTGGATAGTTGAGAACCCCGGACACCCTGTGTGCTGGGAAGGGAAAGAGTATTACTTTGGTAGGTGGCTGCCGAAGCGTGTGGTCACTCCTATTGATGACACTCATATAGGTATTCCGAAGAAGTTCCTTGAGGAGACAATCGAACTACTGGCGAAAGGACATCCGTTCAGGGAAGTTCGCTATAATGCTCAGTTCAAACAGGAGACTCTACAATGGACTAAACCGACGAAACCAGAAAAATCTTGAAAATTCTTTGAAGATTTCCGGATAATTTCTTTGCTGATTCAATAGAAAGCACTATCTTTGTAATGTCAAATTAAATCAACAATGTCAAACAAATTAAAAATTAGAATTATGAAGACAACTGTAAACAACATCGCTTCCGAGAATGTAACTTCTTTCGTAATTAACGAAAATATGCTTAACGAAAAGAAGGCAATGAAGTACATCAGCAAACCTAACATGGTCGCTGCTCTCAATGAAATCTGTACCGCTATCAAAGGTCTGAACAGTACATTCGCACCTGCTCAGTACGGTGAAACAAACAGCAAGAAAGAACTGTTCGACGCTTATGGACGCTTCTACATCATCTATACTGACCTCCGCGACGCTGCTATTGAGGCTCGTCACCGTGAAGAAGAAAAGAAAGAACGTGAAGAACGTCGTCGTCAGGCTGAAATCGAAAAGAATACCAAGGAACTTATCAAGCCAGCCCAGCCGTTAAAGAGCGAAGAGGAAGTCAAAGAAGCCTCTAAAGCCAATAAGAAGGCAAAGGCTGACAAGGCTCCCAAGAAGGAAAAGAAAGCCTCTGTAGAGGGCGAAAAGAAGTCTGCTCCCCGTGTTGGTGACGCTGAGGCTCGCCTCTCTACCTACTCCGCTGAACTTGCTGAAAAAGAGGCTTTGGTTGCTAATGCTGAGGAGTTCGCGAAACTGTCAAAGGAAGACGCCAAGGCTATCCGCCACCGTATTGCTTCTCTCAAGCGTAAAATCGAGCGTGCTAACAAGGCTCTGGGAACTAAATAAGGCTCAGTCATGAAAGAAATCCTGACATTCGTAGTGCTTCTGATACTGGGAGCACTACGTTATTTCGAATATAGACATCGTGAATAATTAATCCAATATATCATGGGCAAACTAATCACCACAGAGGATGGGTACGAAATACGCTTGGGTCAGAAGAACTCAACCTGTTACCCGTGTTGCTTCGAGGGGTCGGTCTGCGCTTGTCGTAGCGACCTTTGCATAAAGCATCGAGACAACTATATCAGAGAGCATGGGAAACTCCCGCAGGGAGAAGGTATTTATCTCAGACAAGCGAAGTCATGAACGAAGAGGATACTTCCCTATATGGTAAGAACCGTGAAGGAAAGGTGGCCCTCTGTGAAACCTGTGCTTATGACGGTTACTGTCGAGACAAGATACGATATTATAGATGTAGAAACTATATAAAAATTAGAGACGATTATGACAAGAATGAAAGGAATGTTGCTGGCGACTGCTCTGATGGTGGCGGCAGCACAATCAAATGACCCATTCAGAACTCCTCGACGCAATACAGGGGTTCGACGTAATGATAATCAACGGAAGCCGAAACCCGTTGTTCGTGAGTTGAGGGAGTTCACTGTGAAAGGTCATACGATTATGGCTTACTCCCGCAAGGACGCTATTACACGGCTGAAACTCAAGAAGAAAATTTAGGAGCCATGAAGACGAAAGAACAAATAGAAGCGCACAGAAGAACTTGTGAGCATTTCAATACTACTCTCCTCGGAGATGGTAGAACGTGTTGCACAGCCGATTTGCGTGCTTTACCTACGTGGCAAGACCCAGGAGGTGATGGTATGGTTTACCCCTGTGGAGATGATTGTCCGTTTATGAAACAGTTTATAAATGAAGATAAAAATGAAGACATTGAAACCAATCATTCAGACGGAAGAGCCTGACAAGTATGGGCGAACCGTAAAGATAGGAATCACCGACGGAACGACAGCAACGTTCTTTCAGGTGATGTCACATGATGAAGTGAGAAACCTCCGTGACGAGTTGACGAAGTTCCTAAACCATTCAGGAGCCGGAACCCCTGTGTTCGACTTCAAGAGTTTCGAGGAAATGCGTGACAGGGTAAAGGTCGGGGATACTGTTAGAGTACGCTTCGAAGAGTTTGGTATGCCTGATAAACACGTTGTCGGAAGGATGGTACTTCCTAAGAGAGCCTATCGTGTGATAAAGATAGACGAAAGACGAGGTCAGCACCTATCCGGGAAGGACTTGGAAGAGGGTAAAGTCAGGAAGTTTCACATCGAACAAATCATCGAAGTCTTATGAAAGTAAATAAAGCCATGCTGATGATACGGTTAATCAACCGTATTACGGCTGAAAGAAATTACTGGAGAGCCAAGGTTGAGGCTCTCCACGAGAACAGAATGTTCATCAGGAATGAACGGTACGAGCGTCGGAAGAATAAAATCACCCATAAGCCGACCCCAGTAGCCTGTTTGGAAAAATTTTGACGAATTTATCGGGAAACTCTTTGGAATGTCAAATAATGCCACTATATTTGTTCCGTCAAACAATTTAAATCATTTGGTTATGGGACATAAACGAGTTTTCAACATCATTACAAGTCAGTGCATAAACGGTCAGTGGGGAATTGCTGATATAGCGTTCTCAATCACTTCTAAGGAAAAGGCACTGCGGCAAATGGATACTATCAACCGCCTCACTGAAAGAGGTGAATGGTTCGTGGGAAGTGAGTGGCACTACGAAATTCAGAAAGATGAACTGAACCCTGTCGACGGGCAACCTCGTTTCGTACGGGACATCATGATAAAATGCGTTGAGACAGGGGTTCTCGTACTGTATCGTATGATAGAGTCTCCACTGAATAGTATGTACATTTCAAAATAATCCCGATATGGAAATCAATCAGAATAATAAGCCAGTGACCGTTACGTTCAGTGACGGCACTGTCAAACAAGTAATTTACGACTCAATAGAGTTTCTTGAGGGAGGTAATGTATCCCTTCGCGGACACTTATCAGACCTTCCTACTGAAACGGTCGTAGAGACGCCAAAAGAGGCTCCTATCACCCCACAACTTCCACCCGAAAGACCTTATATGCGCAGGTACACGTTCCGGAGCGGTCTTGTGCGTTTCCTACACGAAGGACGTATGCGTACTGCTGCCGTCACTCACTGTACGGATAAGGCTTGGCGAGTGATGAATAAAGAGTTGGGAGTAGCATGGCTGCCGAAGAATGTCATCAGGTGGAGTGAAATCGCTCAGCAGTTCTGTGTCATCGATGAGACGTATGAGTTGGACTTCACGTTTGATGTCAAACAGGGTATGGATGAATATCCGTCCTTATTCGACCCTGAGGATTTAGTTATAAACGAACTCGATTAATAGAAAGGAAAATTGATTATGATGGTGAATATGAACGGTCTGTGTTACAGAACACGGAGAAACATTCAAAAGGCGATTGAGCAATTTGACTCGCCTGTTAAGTCATCGGGAAACTACCTGTTAAAACTTCAGGAAGTGTTCACTCCCGGACATACTCGTCAGATACACGTCCTTCCGAAACTTGGGGAAGGCTCACTTGGCGACGCTGCTGAGTATCAACGTGTGTCTGACAAATACTGTTGGGAGATTATAGTGGCTGACGATACAAGGTTTGGTCGTCATGTGAGTGTCTGTTCCTATTTCACCGAACCAACGTTCGAGGTCTTTGCTGACACGCTTGGATGGAATGAACAACATCGTGAGCAGTACAGGCTGTCAACGGATATTGAGAAGGAAAGAAAGTTACAAGAACAGTTCGCTCTGAAAGTCCTTGAGACAATTTGGGGTGAACATGGTTACACTATAAAAAGAATACCATCATGAGAAGATGTCGGAAATGTTACTGTACGAATCCATCAGCCTGTCAAGCGTGTCGCTCGTATTACAGGGGAAGAGTGAAGAACACTCTTATCATTGCCTTTGTGATGTGCGTGGGTGCGATGTTATTAGGCTGTATCTTGGCTCTTCTCATGATAGGAGTTTTTCTATTATTATAAACCAAAATGAGAAGTTATGCTGGAAACAGAAACAATCTATCCAGGCGGAAATCTGCCTAAACAGAAGTATCTCAAAAGAATGTGGCGTGGGCTTGCGGTTCTTTTGCTGTCAATTCTAATCATTCTTGTGATACGGTCGTGTGATACGACAGAACCCGTACCATCTCAGCCAGCATTTGGCTGTGAGTACGCTGAAGAACAGGCTGCGGAGCCTGTACCTGAAACGCTCTTTGACGAGGTGTATGATTATATCTTCAAGTTGAGGATTGACCATCCAGACATCGTCATGGCACAATGTATTGAGGAGTCCGGAGGCTTCACTTCTAAACTGTTTGTAGAGGGACACAACTGTCTGGGAATGAAAGTTCCCGGAAGCCGTCCCACTCTTGCTGTCGGAACCATGTTAGGTCATGCCCGTTTCAACTCGTGGCGGGAGTGTATAGCCGACTATGCTATATGGCAGAGTACATTTGCCCGACGGCTCACAAAGGACGAATATTTCGCCTATTTAGACAGAGTTTATGCGGAGAAGAAGGGATATAGTGGTCGTCTTAAAGCGATAATTCAGTCTCGAGGACTGTAACCTGACTCCGGAGAAATCACGTATCTTTAACATCAACAAATAATTTCGTATGGAAACAAGAATTAAAACAGCCTTGGACGGCTTTCGTAAATCAGTGCTTGACGCACACGGTATGGACTTCCTAATCGTAGGTTCACTCGCTCTTCACGAGTTGGGTATGGAAACAGGCGAACCTCACGACATCGACATGGAGGTCAAATGTACACCCGAACAGGAACAGAGTATCTTCAAGTTACTGTCGGACTCTCAGAAACAATCGATGTATCAGATGAAGGAGCAGGAGGATTATCTCTCCAACGCTGAACGTCGTATGGACAAAGTGACATGGAAGCATAAGCCGTATCTCTTTCAGTGGGGAGACGTTATCATCAACGTATGGGTGGTGAGTGAGTTCAGTCACGAGTATGTTACACTTGACAGCGGAATCAAGTTCGCAAAGGTGATGTCTGTCATTCGTAAGAAGATAGCGTATCAGCGCAACAAAGACCGAGCATTCCTAATCAATCTCGCATATCGCTTCCTTGGAATGGTGGGCGCAAACGGGAAGAATTTATCCGCTGTATTCAATCAGGACTACCGATAATCCGGGAATCCAAAGGGAATGATAAAAACTATCAACCGAAAAACGACGTTATTATAACACGTTTGAAAATAGAAACATTTTATTCACTAAATTTAAAAAGAAATGAGAAAGTCAGAATTCGTGGCAGCAGTTGCCAAAGAGGCTGGTATGAGCCAGAGAGACACCGAAAAAGTAATCGACGCACTGAATCCGGTGATTGTCAAAACTTGTGTTGAGGACGGTGACGAAATCAGCCTACCTTTCGGAAAGTTCAAACAGAAAGTCAACCCTGCCAAGACAGGTGTGAACCCGTTGACTCAGAAGCCTATGAACGTTCCCGAGTCTCACACACTTGCTTTCAAGGCTTCTAAGACCGTGAAAGTGGTTGTTGAACCGAAGAAAGGTAAAAAGAAATAAGCCTGTGAAGGTGTTCTTTTAGTTATAATTGGCTACGAAAGGGAAAGAGGTGACTGTAACAGGTTGCCTCTTTCTGATTTATAGGAGCCACTGGCGGTCGCTCTACGAGATTTACCCCTGTTGGCTGGTACATTTTATTCCCCGTATAGTTATAATCGCTTAAATCGTCTAATATGAACGTAAGAATGGATAAGGATAGCACAGTCACCCTGTCAGGGTTCTGTGAACACGTAATCAGTAAGACTCAATCCGAGATATACAGAATAACAGGCTCATCTTCCCTAAAAATTCAGGATGGAAAGGCTCGTAGAAGAGAACGCAGAGCCGAATTGAGGAAAAATCGGAAGAAATAATGAAGATTTTCCGGATAAACTCATTGGATATTCGATAAATGGACGTATATTTGCTCAGTCAAATCAAACAAGTTACGTCATGAAAGGTTCAAGATACTACAAAAATTTAGACTTCAGCAAGCCAGTAGGGACTCACCGCTATGTTGATAACATCAAAGACCGTCGACAGTTAGCAAAGGTTTGCCTCGTGGCTATGGCTCGTATCAATCAAGCCGAACAGGGTACAATCACAGAACCCTATGAATTGGCTTCCTCTACAATGAAAGACGGACGTACACTCATCCAAACTATCTACGAGGATGGTTATGTTATGTATAATGACGGATGGTTCATTGTCGAATGCGATGAGGACGGGACACTTTACGTTGATGTAACAGGTACAGCGACTCGAGAATGTCCGGAGTACGAAAACATGGAATATATCATGGACGCTGCCTGTCGTGAGGGTCACGAAGAGTGCCTCAAGGCTTTGGCTGAGTATGAAACCAATTAAATATAGATAGTTATAGATAGTTATGGATAGAAATGTAAAGCAGTTGGAGTATGTATCTCCTGAAATCAAGTACAAGAATGGTCCGATGGATACCTTTGTTCACGTGGACTTCATCCACCGTTGGTTCGGTGTTATTGATACCAAGAAGATGGTGAAGTACGGTGCTCATGCCAATGTGGTATTCGGGACTGACAAACGACAGTACACGTTCCGCGAGGGTTGGCTGATAGGGTTTAGAAGAATTCCTGAGTCAGAGGCTCGTGTGATAGTACAGAATGAGAAGAGCGACACGTGGGTTCTCCGTCGTGATTGGGCAAAGGTCTTCGAAAAGATGACTCCTCAGAAGGCAGCGGACTTCAAGATAACTTCCTATAAGGACGTTCTTGATGAAATGGCTGAATACTTTATGGACGGTGACGAGTTCAAGACCGCCACGTTCCTTTGTAAAATCGAAGAAACTAACAAGGTATGATAGCAATCAGCGACAAATTAAGACATCAAGTCATGAAACTGGCTGAGCAGTACGAGAAGCCTGAATTCATCACTGACGACCCTGTACAGTTCCCCAGACGGTTCGGTTACAAGTGTTCTCAGGAGATAGTAGGCTTCATCGCTGCTTGGTTAGCGTATGGGAACCGGAAAGCCATCCTCTCTACCTGTGAGAAACTATGTAAGGAGATGGAACGTCTGACTCCCTATATGTATATCAAGAACATGGGTTGGCGAAAGTACATTGACTCGGAGGAACCTCTGTACCGTTTCTTCAAGGAGAAGGACTTCGCTGACCTGTGTCGTGCGCTCAAGGAGATTTATGATAACAACGAAGATATGGAAGAGGCTCTGTCGAAGAACTATACTCGTACGATGGGAGCCACAGATTATCTCGATGCGCTGATAAGCCTGTTCCCTGGAGTGAAAGGTATCCCCCAGGATTCGAAGTCTGCCTGTAAGCGGTTGAATATGTTCCTACGATGGATGTGCCGTCGAAACAGTCCTGTAGATTTAGGTATCTGGAGTTTCATTCCCCAGTCGTCCCTACTTATTCCGCTTGACACTCACGTTGCAACCGTTGGTCGTCAATTGGGTCTCATAACGGGCAAAGGCGATAGCATGAATACAGTGCTTGAACTTACTACGAATTGCCGTAATGTCTATCCGTTAGACCCCTGTAAATGTGATTATGCCCTGTTTGGGTACGGTGTAAACAATAAAACCAAGAAAGAATCATGAAGAAACTATTGAGGAAACTGTTCCGATACTTATTTAAGGAAGACTTCCAAAGAATGGAAGCGTTGGAACGGGACTTGAAAGGGTTAATCCACCGCCAGAAATGTGCGACCTCAGAGGCTGAGGTTCGTGCTGAACGCATTAGACAACTCTTGGGGAACATTGATGTTTCGGTTGACGTTCATCACCATTCAGGCTCATGGGCTGTCGTGTCTTTACAGGGTGGGAAGACGGACTACATTAAATTCGTTGACCTCGACCAAAGAAGTATCAGGGAGATTGCTTTCTTCCTACGACAGTTTGACAGGAACCATGTCAAGATTGACGCCAACCCCTTTGATAGACAAATGTTGAACGAAGAAATATATCGAATATGAAAAGATTGATGATTATTACAGCCGTGTTCGCACTCCTACTTACAGGGTGCGGCACACGTGTCAACCATGACACACTCATAGAACTGTCAGTGAGTTCTATCACCGAGTATCAGAACAGATTGAACGCTCTTCATCCAAAAGATTTGGAAGTGTCAATCAGGGAACTGGCTCAGAAGGAAGGTCTTAAAACTCGTGTTGCTACTTCTGAATACAGCGGAAAGGAGTATCAATACTCACGAACCGTCCTCAATGACGGGACTGAATATTCAATTTCAGCGACAGACCACGGGGACTTCTTTTGGGTTCTTATAACGATAACCAACTCCAAGGATAATACAATTCCCCGAAAGATGTGTGAACGTATCCGCTCGCTCGCATTTGAGAGAGGTTTGACGCTGTCACGTAATAAACTCTCAGACAAGATTACAGGAGGGGATTTAGTGGTGAGTGATATGTTGAATGGAGTCGTAATAAGTATAGAGAATGAATAAGATAGGTATCATCGGAGCCGGAACACTTCCTACGGAGGTTCTCAGAATGGCTGAGGAAGCGAATGTTGAGATTGTGGAACTTGACAAGGATTATTCTCCTACCGACATTCCTCAATTCGAAGACAGAGTGTACACTATTCAGCCACGACCTGAGATTCCTAACATTGAATGGTGCGAGCCTGTACGGTTTGGAAAGGGTGGTTCGAGACATGGCAGGAGCGAGAAGCAAATCCGCAAGGACAGGAAGAAAAGCAAGGCTCGAAAAACTCATCGACGGAAGAAATAACGTATTATATCAGTCACGTGACAGTGAATAAACATCAGCGGTTGCGCAGCCGTTGAGGTATTTAGTAACAATTAAAATTTCAAGACAATGAAAAAGGATTTCATTACTGTTTCCCCTGATACTG
>OHDP01001212.1_pt1 | contig 11835 bp, 12 predicted proteins | sample 1567011 | NCBI WGS metagenome assembly OHDP01 (sample SAMEA3879532, study PRJEB24766) | human gut metagenome | biome: human-associated habitat; feature: feces | place: USA | collected 1985/1987
AGTAAATGAATCTATAATTTAAATTATAAAAAAGGATTGATCTCATCTACTTATAAGTATCAATCCTTAGATTACATTTTATAGCTCAACTGTTTCATCAGTTTTTTATGATTTTATTAACAACTTTTATCCCATGACATTTGCCAAAATGCAAGTTCATATCTTGAACATGCTACAAAGATATCAATAAGATGTTGAATTTGTTTTTTTGTATAATCTTTAGTAAGTTGATTCATTGTTTCTATTAAAATAATATTACCACTTGCATACTCATTAGAAGCATAACCTTTGATCCAATCCCCATAAAATTCATCATTGATTGAATTTGGATTATTTTCAACAATCTTTTTCGCAATAACTTCATAACTATAAGCACAAGATAATATAGCTGCCAAGATTTCTGCTTCTCCTTCTTCATAAGCAACACGTAGCATATAAGAGGTATAAGATAAATTATCAAGTGATGGTTTCATATCGTCTATTTCTTCTTGGCTTACATTAAATTTTCCCATATAACCACTATGAACATCTAATTCACCATTCATTACAGCAATATATTTAGCAAAAAGATTTGCTGTTTCTAAAGTTTTTGCTTTAGCAACTCCAATTGCAAAAACTTTAGCGTATTCTTTTAAATAAAGATAATCTTGCATAATATAATATTTAAATTTATCTTTATCTAATGAACCATCTTGTATTCCTTTAACAAAAGGATGTTCATTATAAGATTTCCATAGTTCTTTTGTTGCTTCTAACATCTTATCTGTTGTTTTCATAATCTTCCTCTTTTCATTATTTTAGAGCAATCACATATCTAGTTAGATTTTTTTATATTGAGATCCTTCTTGTAATTGCTTAGGAGTCATATTATAAATAGCATCAATAATATAATTTCGATAACTTGCATTACCATCTAACGCTGTTAATCTTTCATGTGCGATTTCTCCAGCAAGACCCATGGTACATACTGCAGCAACTGTTGCTTCAAGTAAATAATCAGGATTTGCGGAAACAAACGAAGCCGTAAGTGCTGATAATTGACATCCTGTTCCTGTAATCGAAGACATCATTTCATGACCATTATAAATTGCATAAGCAATATTTTCATTGCATACTAAGTCAATAGCTCCTGTAATAGCGATAACTGCTCCTGTTTTTTTAGAAAACTCTTGAGCAAAACTGACAACTTCATGGATATTTTCTGCTGTCACTTTATCTGCAAGATTAGCATCAACACCCTTCGTTGTACCACTTCCTAAAGCTAAAGTTTTGATTTCTGAAATATTTCCACGAATAACTGAAAACTGAATTTCTTTTGATAACTTTAAAGCTGTTTGAGTTCTTAACGTAGATGCTCCAACTCCTACAGGATCTAATACAACTGGATGATGAAGTTCATTAGCTTTTTTCCCAGCAATGACCATTGATTCAATCGTACGCATATTAAGTGTTCCAATATTAATATTAAGTCCTGTACAAATAGAAGTAATTTCAGCAACTTCTTCTTGATCATCTGCCATAATTGGTGATGCTCCACATGCAAGAACGACATTAGCACAATCATTGACTGTAACATAATTTGTAATATTGTGAATGAGTGGACTTTTTTCTCTAACATTTTTTAACATTTCTTCTAACATATTTTCTCTCCTTGTTTTTTACAAGTTATTTCATAAATATGAAGATGACCAAACTTACCCATCATCAAAAACATAAACTTCGTTTATGAAATAACTTTATGGTAGTTCGGTCGATACTTTGTGGTATCCTCTCACGCTGGAACACAGCTTCCCTTCGCTTAATACAAGATCCAAGGCGCTCCCCTTCAATCCGCCACATATGTGGATACTTCTTTTTAAATAAAAAACAGGAGACATGCTCCTGTAAAAAAATCGAAATGTTGACTTCCTACGATGGCATTATCCATATCAGGTTAAAGGGTCGAAGTTTGATGACTTCCTCTCAGCCTGCATACAAGCTCCCCTGTTTCTATTTACATATTTAATGATACTCTTTATTTTTTTAAATACAAGTTTTATTCAATTTCTTCAATTTCATATTTACCTAAATAAATTAAAATATTATTCATAATAATATCAATGGCCCAATAAAAGATAACAAAGACCGCAAGTCCAACAATAAATGCATATCTTAAAATTGTTACCATATATAAAGCCGGTATAAAGGCAATCACAATAGGAATAAATCCTACTCCTGAAGAAAAATGGATTTGATAAATACTATGACATTCTTTACATTCTTGTCTACCCTTATAAGCAAAAGCAGAATCTTTTATTTCATGACTACAATGATAACATCTCATTATAATGTACAAATCATTACTGTCATTGTTCCATCAAAATCAACTTCTTTTTGATCTGAACAAACTACAAAATGATCTCCTTTTTTCACTTCTTTTCCTTCTACTGTTCCTTGTCCTTCAATGATTGATACAAGTTGGAATGGTTTATCATTCTTTACTTTATTATAGCCTGTCATATCATATTTATTTAATGTTAAATAGTTAGATGATACAAGCTCTTTTCTTGTTCCATTTTCTATTGTTTCTTCTACTTGTTTTGCCAGATCATATGGTTTATAAGGTACTGTTGTCACGTCGATGGATTGTTTTACATGAAGTTGTCTTTCATTTCCATCTTTACCTTTTCGATGATAATCATATACTCGATATGTGATATCTGATGATTGTTGTGCTTCATAGATCAATGACCCTTTACAGATAGCATGGATCGTTCCACTTGGAATATAGAAGAAATCTCCTTTTTTGATATCAAACTTATTTAATAATTGATCATAATCATCATTTTCAATAGCTTTTACAAGTTCTTCTTTGGTTTTAGCATGATGTCCCATGACCATCTTTGTATCTTCTTTACAGTCTAAGACATACCAGCATTCTGTCTTTCCTAATGAATTTTCATGAAGACCAGCATATTCATCATTTGGATGAACTTGTACAGATAAATCATTACAAGCATCAATGATTTTTACAAGTAATGGAAATTGTTTATCTTTGATATTTCCAAAAAGTTCACGATGTTCATCAAAGACTTTTGATAAAGTTTGTCCTTTGAATTCACCTTCTTTGATTTTATTATCACCATTTGGATGTGCTGAAGGTGCCCAACATTCTCCTGTTTGATCACTTGGTATAGCATAGCCATACTTTTCTTTAAGTTGGTTTCCTCCCCAAATCATTTCTTTAAATACAGGTTCTACCCATAAAATATGTCCCATTTTTACTTTCCTCCATTTATTAATTTTAAAACCTCTGTTACTTCATTTTCACTATAAACTGCAATTCCTTTTTCTTTTAACATCTGTACAAAAATACCATCACCTTCAACAAGCTGATGTGAAAATGTTCCATCATAAATATGATTTTTTCCACAGCTTGGACTTTTAGCTTTTAAAACAGCTATTTTAATATTTTTTTCTAAACATTTATCTAAAGCAATTTTAGCACCTTGTGTATATTCTTTTGTACGATCAATTCCTTTTTGATCAATCACTTTTTCTCCAATAACTTCACAAGGTGTTCTAGGAATTGGTAAACCACCTAAGACTTCTGGACAAAGTGGTAACACTAAACCTTGATCATAAAGTTCCTTTATTTCCTTACAAAGATTATTCTTTCCAGCATATGTACAATTTTCACCAATTAAACATCTCGATACTGCAATCATTTTAGAATGTCCTTAATATCACTTGGTTTAGAAACAGTATAAGTTGCTCCAGCTTGAACAAGTTCTTCTTTTCCTCTAAAGCCCCATTCACACCCTACAGATTTAATTTTAGCATTGATGGCTGTTTCAATATCTACATTACTATCACCAATCATCAATGTTTCATTTTTATTACTTTCCATTAACTGCATAGCTAGTTGTACTAAACAAGGATGTGGTTTTTTTGGTTGATAAACTGTATTTCCAAAAACATACATAAATTTACCAGGAAATAAATGATTTACAATTGTTACTGCATTTATTTTTGGTTTATTCGTTACAACTGCTAATTTATACCCTTGATGATAAAGTTCATCAATTAATTCTTTCATTCCTGAATAAGGTTTTGTATGTTTTAAACAATTTTCTTTATAAATTTCATCAAAACGTGCACGATATTTTCTCACATCTTTTTTATATTTTTCAGGTAAAGCACGCTCTATTAATTTATCAACACCATTTCCTACAAATTGTTTATATGTATCTAAATCATAGGTAGGAAAATGATTTTCTTCCATTAATATATTTGTAGATAAAGCTAAATCTTCTATTGAATCTACAAGTGTCCCATCTAAATCAAAAATCAACGTATTATACATAGACTTCCCCTTTCACTTTACCTAGATTATAGCACAACTTCTATTTATTGTTTATTGGTTTTTGTTATGTTAGAATAGTTCTTGAGGTGAAATTATGAAACAACAACAAAAAGATGTTTTCATGACATTATTAACAGGTTTAGGAGCAGCATTAGGAATCATTACATATTTTTTATGTACATTCCTTTTCCATAAATATGAAACAATTGGTGCTTTATCTATCTTTGGTTTAGCCATGATTTTTAGAGTAATTGGTTATTTTTTTGATAAAATGCTTGCTAAAAAGTAGATTCATGCGAATCTACTTTTCTTTTGTATATATTATTTGACATCCTGCTTGTTCTATCTTTTCTCGATAAGTATCAGGTAACCAATCAGCAACAAGAACATCAATATCTTGAAAAGCTAAAGCTTTATAAGAACTTTTTTTATTAAATTTACTATGATCTACAACTAAGCAAACTTTTTGACTTCGACTTGCTACCTTTTTTTTAATCATAGCATCTTCAAATTCTTCAACATAAACACCATCTTCCATCACAGCTGCTGCTGCTACATAAGCTAAATCAAAATAAATTTGATCAATCATATTCAACGTTTGACTTCCATACATATAACGATTCTTTTTAAAGTAAGTTCCACCAATCATCTGACATAAACAATGATTCGATAATATTTCAATATTATCTAAAGAATGACTATAAGCTTCTATATCACTTTCTACATATTGACATAAAGCTGCAACAGTCGTTGAAGTATCAAAAAAGATCACTTTGTTATTTTCAATCAAAGAAACAGCAGTTTTGCCAATTTCATTTTTTATCTCTTCATTTTCTTGTTTTCTTGTTTGATAATTTCCAATTTGATGTACATCATTTAAAGTAATACCACCATGTGTTCTAACAGCTAAGTTTTCACTTACAAGACGAACAATATCTCTTCTTGCTGTATCTCTAGAAATATGAAATTGATCCATAATTTCTTGATTGGTCATTGTCTTTTTAGTTTTTAATATTTCTAATATTTTATAAATTCTTTCTTCTTGATACACCTTATTCACCTACTAAATTATCTAATGCATAAACGATTCCATCTTCATCATTAGAAAGCGTATGTGTTGGAATACTTTCTAAAACACCTTGCGCTCCATTAGCCATCGCAAATCCTTTTCCTGTTAAAAGAAGCATATCTAAATCATTATAGTTATCTCCAAAAGAAACTGTTTGATGAAGATCTATTTTCATTTTATCACATAAAAATTGAATTGCACTGGATTTTGATACCGATTCATCCATAATTTCTAAATAAGTATCTTTTGATTTATAAATCTTTAAACCACTAAATTTTTCTTTTAAGCTCATTTCTAAACGATCAACAATTCCTGCTTCAGCAATCACTAATAATTTATGAACCTTTTTAACTCCATTTAAATCCAATTTTTCAGGTTTTAACCCTGTAATAATGCTTTCCTCTTCAATTCCTTCATCTATTTCATCGACCATCCAATGATTCTCAACATAAAAACTAACAGGAATTTGATAATAATATTTAATATATTTATAAAGTCTTTTCGCCATTTCTACTGAAAATCCTTTTGAATAGATTACTTTTTGATTTTCATCTAAAATCAAACCTCCACTATAACTTACCATTGGTGCCTTTATTTGTAATTCATCTAAAAAATAATGCATTCCTTTAGGCATTCTCGCTGAAACAAGAACAAAAGGAATATTTTGTATAGCTAACTGTTGTACTTTCTTTTTTGTTTTTTCACTTATTTGATGTTTTGAATTCAATAATGTTCCATCAATATCACTAAATACGCATTTATAAGTCATATTACTCACCTCTTGCTTATATTATACGCGTATATAAGTATATGTCAATACATTTACTTATATATACATATAATAATTAAGCATATATAAGTAAAAAAGTAGGTTTCCCTACTTTCTACGATTTCTTTGTTGACGTCTTTTTTTACGTCTTTGTTTAATCATGATTTTTCTTACTAATAATAAAACCACAAGAATGATGACAACTGCCATTACACATGGTAAAACAACATTTTTCATTTTTCTCATAAAAACAACAGAACCACTTTCATCTACTGCTTGTGTTGTATTAAGTGAAATTGTTTCTAATTTAGTATCTCGATAATAAACATCCATTGTTCCTGCTTTTTGATCTTTTTTAACAGGAGCTGTTAAATCTTTTAAATGATATTTATATTTTAAATCAGATGGATTGTAATTATTTGGTAAAACAGCTTCGATATCTTTTTCTGTGATGACATCAACTTTATTTGTTTGACCATTTTTTATTTTAACAGAATTCATTTTTGCATCTTTTTTAATAATATTCGCAACTGAATAATGATCTTTTACATAATTACCTAAAGCAAGGGTATCATTTACTGTACAATGATTATAACCATCACTATTTTTAGAAAAGCCAACAACACAAACATAATGATGATCATCAATATTCAATAAACTAGATAAAGTACTTTGGGCTTTACTTGTGTAACCGCTTTTACAGCCTTCAATCATTGATGTATCAATATGGTCTCTTTTACTTTTATAAATAACTTTTTTGACCCATTGATGTTGACCATCACTTGACGTATATTGATATCTATCAAAGACTTCAACAAATTTTTTATTTTTTAAAGCATATTGGGTAATTTTAGCCATATCATAAGCTGTTGTATAATGATCATCATCATGAATTCCTGTTGTATTTACAAAATGAGAATCTTTTAATCCTAATTTGTTTACCAGTTGATTCATTTTTTCAACGAACTTTTCTTGACTACCACACGTATTATTAGCTAGAGCACGACAAGCATCTGCACCTGAAGGTAACATTGCTCCCATCAACATATCTCTATAAGTGACAACTTCTCCGACAGTAAAGTCTGCAGAAGTAGCTCCTGTTTCCCAAACTGTATCTATATCACTTTGAGTAATAGTGGCTGTTTTATCTAAATCATCTAACATTTCAATAGCAACAATACATGTTAAAATTTTTGTAATACTTGCTGGATACATTTTATCATGGGCATTTTTATTGTATAAAACTTGTCCGGTATCTTTATCGATGACAATTCCATATTGTCCTACAATATTGACTTCTTCCCCTTCAGCGAAAACTGGTACGAATGATGTAAAAATCATCATCAATGATAAAGTTATTGTAAGTAATTTTTTAATCATTGTTTTCCTCCCCTATGTAAAAAAGATAACTTTGTTTCTGATATCAAAACCGAAATAAAAATAATCATAAATCCTAATCCAATTTGAAGTGTCATTATTTCTTGTCCAAATAATATGGAAAAGAAAACTCCAAAAACAGATTCTAAGCTTAATAATAATGCTGCTATATTTTCATTAACAAATTTTTGTCCCACATTTTGAAATAAATAACATAATGTAGTTGCAAAAAACGCCAGATATAAGATTTGAAGATAAATACTTGAATCAATATGGAAAACAACTGAAATATCTTCAAATAAAGAGGCTGCTATAAATGAAAAAATAGAAGCAAATGCAAATTGTAAGGCAGTAATAATAATTGGAGATGTCTTTTTCATTGCTTTTTCACACACAATAATATGAACAGCATATAAAAAACCACCAATCAAAGTATAAAGATCACCTAAATTCACCTTTAAAGAACTATCTAAAGAAACAAAACCAACTCCAATAAAACAAAGGATAGCCGCAAATATTTGTGCTTTATCGGGTTTCTTTTTAAAATAAAGCCAACTTAATAAAGGAACAATCGTACAATAAACGGCTGTTAAAAAAGCATTTTTACCAGGTGTTGTCAATTGCAAACCAAATGTTTGAATTGAAAAAGCACTAAATAAGGCTAGACCTGCTAAAAAACCACCTAATAGATCTTGTTTTTTGATTTTTTTTATTTTATTAAAAAATAAAATAGAAATGAAAATTGTACTTAACACAAAACGTATACATAATAGCGTAAATGGAAAAATAAAATCCACAGCATTTTTCATAACGATAAAAGAACTTCCCCAAATAAGAGCAGACATTAATAGCATACATTTACCTAATATTTCTTTTTTCATATACTCCCTCACCTACAATCTCGTAAATAATAACACAGTTCGCTTTATTTTTCATTACAAAATTGTTTTTTAAAAAGAAAAGGATGTATCTTTCGATACATCCTGTTATCTGCTATTCAGCTACACGATGAGCTACACTTGCACAACGTGAACATAATTCACCATTCATTTCATCTTCATCGAAATAGTTCCAACATCTTGGACATTGTACACCGTTGAATTTTTCAACTTTAATGTAGCTAGTTTCATATTCTTCTAAAGTTGTATCATCAACTAATTCAACTTTAGCCACAATAAATAATTGTTTTAGATCATCTTTTAAGTTAGCAATATCTTTATATTCATCTTTTAAAGATAATGTTACTTTTGTTTCCATGTTCGATTTAATTAATTTTTCATTTCTTAAACCTTCCATAGATTTTAAAACATCTTTTCTTACTTCCATAAATTTAGAAAAATAAGCTAAAACTTCTTCTTCATTTTCAATATCAAATAATTCATATTTTGGTTCTAAGAAGATAGATTCTGCTTTAGTTTCATCACAATGGAAATGATCATGTAATTCTTCAGCAGTAAATACAAGTACTGTTGATAATAATTTCATCATTGTTTTAGCATGATGATATAAAACAGTTTGAACTTGTCTTCTACGTGGAGAATTTGCATCTTCAATGTATAAGATATCTTTTGTGAAATCCATATAGAATGAACTTAAAGTATTTGTAAAGTAATTTAAGATTTCTTGGTTGGCTGTTGCAAAGTCATAATTTGCATAAGCTTCATCATAAGCTTTCATTAATTCATTTAATTTAGCTAACATATATTGATCAACACCAGGTAAATCTTTGATTTCTACTAAATCACTTGCTTTGAAGTCATTTAAGTTACCTAAAACGAATCTCATGGTATTACGGATTTTACGATATCCTTCAGCCACTTGTTTCATGATTTCATCAGAAATACGAACATCTTGTTGATAAGCAACAGAAGTAGCCCATAATCTTACGATATCAGCACCATATTGGTTAACAAGTTTAATAGGATCTACTGTATTTCCTAATGACTTAGACATTTTATTTCCTTTACCATCTAATACGAAACCATGTGATAAGACAGTTTTATAAGGAGCTTTACCATGAGCAGCAACACCGATAATTAATGATGAGTTGAACCATCCACGATATTGGTCACTACCTTCAAAATAAAGATCTACTGGATAATTAAATCCTCTTTCTACCATCACACCTGTATGTGAACTTCCTGAGTCAAACCATACATCCATGATATCTTTTTCTTTTTTGAAGATACCATTTGGTGAATGTTCATTTGTATATCCTTCAGGTAATAAATCTTTTTCATCTCTTTCAAACCAAACATTTGAACCATGTTCTCTAAATAATTCAGAAATATGATCAAATACTTCTTGTTCAATAATTGGAGTTCCATCTTCACAATAGAAAATAGGAATTGGTACACCCCAAGTACGTTGACGTGAAATACACCAGTCTCTACGATCTCTAATCATGTTATAGATTCTGATGTGTCCCCATTCATTTAACCAGTTAACATTATCAATTTCACTCAATAATTTATCTCTAATTTTATCTAATGAACAGAACCATTGATCAGTTGCTCTAAAGATAATAGGTTTTTTAGTACGCCAATCATGTGGGTAACTGTGTGTGATGAATTCAAGTTTTAATAAAGCTCCAATTTCATCTAATTTCATAGTTACTGTTTTATTAGCGTCATCAACATATTGACCAGCTAACCATTCACCACAATCTTCCATCATACAACCATGTTCATCAACGTTACAATAAGCTGGTAAGTTATATTTTTGACCTACAAAGAAGTCATCTGCCCCAAATCCAGGTGCAGTATGAACACATCCAGTACCAGAATCAGCTGTTACGTGATCTCCTAAGATAACTAATGATTCTCTATCATATAACGGATGTTGGCATGTAATGTATTCTAATTCAGATCCTTTATAATGATTAACAACTTTGTAATCAGTAATTTCAAATTTAGCCATTAATTCATCAACTAAAGTATCTAAGACAATTAATTTTCCTTTTTCAGTTTCTACTAATGCATAGTTATAAGAAGCATTTAAGCAGATTGCTAAGTTAGCAGGAATTGTCCAAGGAGTAGTTGTCCAAATAACGAAATTAACATCATTATCTAAGACTCCTTTACCATCTTTAACTTGGAATTTAACAAAAATTGTTGGTGATTTGATATCATGATATTCAACTTCAGCTTCAGCTAAAGCAGATTCACTTGATGGTGACCAGTATACTGGTTTTAATCCTTTGAAAATCAATCCATCCATCGCCATTTTAGCGAACACTTCAATTTGTCTTGCTTCAAATTCATGTTGTAATGTTAAATAAGGATGTTTGTAATCCGCAAATGTTCCCATACGGATCAATTGTTCCATTTGTTTATTTACTTGTTCATGAGCATAAGCATCACATTTTTCTCTAAATTTAGCTGTAGGCATTTCTTTACGATTAACACCTAATTTTTGAATAGCATTTTCAATTGGTAAACCATGAGTATCCCATCCAGGAATATATGGTGTATAGAAACCATTCATATTTTTATAACGACAAATAACGTCTTTGATGACTTTGTTTAACATATGTCCCATGTGCATATTTCCATTAGCATATGGAGGACCATCATGGAAGACAAAGCTGTCTTTTCCTTCGTTTTGTTGAATAACTTTGTTATACATGTCGTTTTCTTGCCAACGTTCTACATACTTAGGTTCTTTTTTTGGTAAGTTTCCACGCATTTCAAAGTCAGTTTTTGGCATTAATAATGTGTCTTTGTAATTCATTTTTTCTTTCCTCTCTTTAAAAATAAAAAAACACATCATCCTAAGGACGATGTGATCGCGGTACCACCTTAATTCGTATTTTCATACGCTCTTGAAATCTTAACGCGATTAACGTCACCTTCTACTTAATTCAAAGGGCTACTCCAGAGTGATACATTATAATCTTTGTTACTGATTTACACCAACCATCAGCTCTCTTAAAACTCTAATTATAAACTGTCTCCTTCATCGTATTTATCTTCATTAATTAAATTGTAAACTTCAGATTGATCAATAGACTCAAGGATATCTTTTGACATTTTTTCTACCGAAGCTCTAAATTTAACAGCTTGCGCTTTAAAGTCGCTCATCTCACCAGACAACGAACGAACATACTCTAGCGATTCGCTCAGTATCATATTAGCATTCTTTTTCGCTTTGTCAATAAGTTCGCTTGCTTCTTTTAATGCAAGACGTGCAATTTCTTCATTTGTTTGTTCTTGGATGTTTACACGATGCTGCAATAATGATTTTTGATGTTCTAATTGTTGATAATCTTCTTGT
>OHDP01001221.1_pt1 | contig 11679 bp, 5 predicted proteins | sample 1567011 | NCBI WGS metagenome assembly OHDP01 (sample SAMEA3879532, study PRJEB24766) | human gut metagenome | biome: human-associated habitat; feature: feces | place: USA | collected 1985/1987
GGCCGTCAAACCGTTTTTTGGGGGGAATGCTTAAAGATACAAAAAAGGCAACTAATTCGCAATGAAGTAGTTGCCTTAAATTTTATTATTTTAGGAATATCCCCATTTAAACATAAAAAAGAAGGTCACTAAGGAAGCGACCTTCTTTACTAATCTCATATGGAGAAAGAATTATTACTTCATCATCTTATCAATTTCTTCAAATTCCGGTCCCATATTCAAGTTATAATAAACACGGTAAAGTCCTTGCAACCACAAATCTTTCTGGTCTGGTTTCAAAGCACGGGCTTTCTCATAAAAAGGCTTAGCTTCTTCATAGAACTTCTTTACTACAGCCTGTGCTTCAGCATACTTAGGATCATTAATATCCGTCGTTGCTTTATCAGCATAATCCTGCGCTTTCATCAAATACACTAAACCTACATTAGAATATGCTTCTGCATATTCCGGATCAGCAGCAATAGCCTTTTTATAGAATTCAATTGCATTATCATATTCTTTCATGTTATGATAAAGATATGCCTTTACATATAAATACAGCTTATTATTCGGATCATTAGACAGCATTCTGTCAGCAAACTCCATAGCCTTAGAGGCTTGATTAGAACTATTATAATAATCAACCAAATTGGCAAAGAAATAATCATTTCCTGGAAATTTAAGAATACCTTCTTCCAAAGCTTTGATCCATGCTACTGTGTCCCCCTTAGCTTTATAAGCATCAGCCATTAATTGCATTGCAAACTTGCCACCATCTTTATCTGACAAAGCCATCGGAGCATACTTGATAATCGCATCTTTATTACCTACTCTATCAGCTGCCAATGTTGCATAATAAGCAATCTGCGGAAGAAGAGTATCGTTTTTAGCAATCTCTTTATCAGCTAACATAGGATATGAAGCTGACTCTACGTATGTTGCGAAGAATTTCAACGCTTCTTTATTCTTATCCAAATTAAAATATTGAATACCACCATTGATCAAATTCGGACGTTCGGCCAACATACTAGAAGCATTCGCCTTCCGATATTTGTTTTTAATTTTGCCCTTTTCATTGGGTACTTGAGCCAGATCGTCACACTTAGTATAATACTCATACATCTTCAATATGCTATTATACACTTTCAATGTATCATACGGTTTTCTCAAAAAAGCATTTTTCATCTGCTCTTCGTTGATACGTTTCTGGATAAATCCAGCAACATCCCATGTTTCAGCAAGATCCTTTGTTTCAGGATTCTTCATAGCTTCCTTAATAAGCTGTTCAGCCTGCTTAAAATTAGGTTTTACGTCATTAGCTATGCTCTTCGCTTCTTTTACATTTTTCATTTGAGCAAAAGAGAAGCTAACAGCCATCAATAAAACCATAGAAAATAATACTCTTTTCATGATTGTTGTTTGATTAATTATTAATATTATGTCTATTCCTCAATGTTATTACTTTCGTTCTCATTTACATCTGACGTATCATCATTGTCAATATCAGGAGCATCAGTATTAGGATCACTCACAATAGTACCCTCTACTTCTTCTTCCGGTATTTCATCCTCAAGACTTTCAGTCATGACTTTACATACTGAACCAATCTGATCATTGCGTTTTTCAAGATTAATCAAACGGACACCTTGGGTAGCACGCCCCATGATACGAACATCTGCTACCTTCAAACGAATTGTGATACCGGATTTATTGATAATCATCAAATCATTTTCATCTGTTACAGATTTAATCGTTACCAATTTACCCGTTTTTTCAGTAATATTCATTGTTTTCACACCCTTACCTCCACGGTTGGTCTTACGATAGTCTTCAATTTCAGAACGTTTACCATATCCTTGCTCAGAAACAACCATTACAGATTCCGTCTCCAAGTCCTTAATGCAAATCATTCCCACAACTTCATCCTGACCATCGTTATCTAATGTAATACCACGCACCCCCGTTGCTGTACGTCCCATAACACGCACTGCTGCTTCATGGAAACGAATTGCACGTCCATTACGGTTGGCAATGATAATTTCATTATTTCCATTCGTCATACGAACTTCGATAACACTGTCATCTTCGCGAATCGTAATAGCATTTACACCATTCTGGCGAGGACGAGAATATTGTTCTAACAATGTTTTCTTTATTACACCTTTCTTAGTACAGAATAATACATAGTGGCTATTGATGAACTCTGAATCCTCTAAACTCTTCACACGCAAATATGCCGTTACATTATCATCTGAATCAATATTCAACAAATTCTGAATAGCACGCCCCTTAGAGTTCTTCGTTCCTTCAGGTATCTCATACACTTTCAACCAATAACACTTACCTTTTTGTGTAAAGAACATCATGGTATTGTGCATGGTAGCCGGATAAATATGCTCTACAAAGTCTTCATCACGAGTTTCTGTTCCCTTAGAACCTACCCCACCACGATTCTGTGCGCGGAATTCTGTTAAAGGAGTACGCTTGATATATCCCATATGAGAAATGGTGATAATCATTTGGTCATCAGCGTAGAAATCTTCCGGATTAAACTCTTCTGAAGAATATACAATCTCTGAACGGCGTTCATCCCCATATTTTGCTTTCACTTCCAGCAGTTCATCTTTCATTACCTTACGGCATACTTCATCATCAGCCAGAATACTTTCCAAATAAGCAATCTGCTTCATGATTTCCTCGTATTCCGCATGAAGCTGATCCTGCATCAAACCAGTCAACTGGCGCAAACGCATTTCTACAATAGCACGCGACTGAATTTCTGTCAGGTTGAAACGTTCTATCAAGCCTGCTATAGCATCATTGGGCGTTTTAGCAGCACGGATAATACGAATTACTTCATCAATATTATCCGAAGCAATAATTAAACCTTCAAGAATATGTGCCCGCTCTTTTGCTTTACGAAGTTCGAACTGAGTACGACGAATTACGACCTCGCGTCTATGTTCTATGAAATATTTTATTAAATCTCTCAGATTTAATGTCTTTGGACGTCCGTGTATCAAAGCAACATTATTCACACCAAAAGATGTCTGTAAAGCTGTCATCTTATAAAGTTTATTCAGCACTACACTTGCATTTGCATCACGTTTTACGTCAATAACGATACGCATACCATCACGGTCAGACTCATCATTAGCATTCGAGATGCCTTCTATTTTCTTATCGTTAACAAGGTCAGCGATATACTTAATCAATTCTGCCTTATTTACATTATAGGGAATCTCGGTGATTACAATTTTATCATGTGCCTGCCCGCTTTCAATTTCAGCTCTCGCACGCATAACTACACGTCCACGACCTGTCAGATAAGCCTCACGCACACCACTTACACCATATATATATCCGCCTGTAGGAAAATCCGGAGCTTTCACAAACTCCATCAACTCTTCCACTGTAATTTCCGGATTATCAATATATGCATCACAAGCATCTATAACTTCAGAAAGATTATGTGGAGGCATATTGGTAGCCATACCCACGGCAATACCAGATGCACCATTCACTAAAAGATTAGGAATTCGAGTTGGCATAACCTTAGGTTCAACCAAAGTATTATCAAAGTTAGGCTCAAAATCTACGGTTTCCTTATACAAGTCATCCATCATCGCTTCACCCAGCTTATTAAGACGTGCCTCCGTATAACGCATAGCAGCAGGGCTATCACCGTCTACCGAACCAAAATTACCCTGTCCGTCTACCAAAGGATAACGCATCGCCCACTCCTGAGCCATACGAACCATTGCAAGATAAACAGAAGAATCTCCATGAGGATGATACTTACCAAGTACTTCACCAACAATTCTGGCTGATTTCTTATAAGGTTTATCTGAAGTATTACCCAATTCCATCATTCCGTATAAAATTCTACGGTGAACGGGCTTAAATCCATCTCTAACATCCGGAAGGGCACGCGAAACGATGACCGACATAGAGTAGTCAATGTACGATGACTTCATTTCCTCCTCGATGTTAATCTTTATAATTCTGTCTTGTTCAAGCATTTAAAATGATTATTAATTATACATTCTACGGTTTGTAAAAAACCACGCTAAAGTACTACTTTTCCCGGATATACGAAAGTTTTTGGAAAGAAAGTTTTATTATGAACAGAATGATACCCAACTAAGCTTTAAAATACGAAAACAAAAAGAGAAAAATAATAAATTAGGCTATAAAGGCTATGGAATATCGGCAAAAAGCATCCAGCCATTTGTTATACCTTATTATATATAATGCAAATGTAGCATTTTTATGGCACGCCATTTGTAGATATAAGAAATAAAGCAAATATTGCAATACAAACTTGATTTAATGCGTATATTTGCGAGTGAATAACCCTTAGAAAAGAAGGAAGAAAGTATGAATAATCAATTCTCACAAAGAGTTTCCGACATTATCGTCTATAGTAAAGAAGAAGCGAATCGGTTGAGAAGTAGGTACATAGGTCCAGAACACCTGCTTCTGGGTATGCTCCGTGACGGTGAAGGAAAAGCTATCGAGATATTGTCTAAACTCAATCCCAATCTGACTGCCATCAAACAGCAGATTGAAGCTCAGCTAAAGGTAGAAGCTGATGATATGTTATTACCTGACGCAGAAGTGTCGTTGTCTAATGACGCGGCAAAAATATTAAAAATGTGTATTTTAGAAGCACGTGGAATGAAAAGTAACATCGCTGACACAGAACATGTTCTGTTGGCAATTTTAAGAGAAAAAAAGAATGTAGCAGCCTCCATACTTGAAGCAAATAACATCAATTACGCAAAAGTATTGGAACAGGTGACATTGCAGCCAGACATAAATGCTGGAATGTTTACTGAAGATGACGATGAAGATGAAGAAATGTCTTCCCCCCGCTCAAGCGGAAGAGGCAATACTGAAGAGCGTCAACAGGCACAAACAGCTTCGAAAAAGCCATCTAATGACACACCGGTACTTGACAATTTCGGTACGGATATGACAAAAGCGGCAGAAGAAGGAAAATTAGATCCAGTAGTCGGCAGAGAAAAAGAAATTGAACGTTTGGCCCAAATCTTAAGCCGCCGTAAAAAAAACAACCCTATTCTAATAGGTGAACCGGGTGTAGGGAAATCAGCTATTGTTGAGGGACTTGCTTTAAGAATTACTCAGAAAAAGGTTTCACGAATTTTGTTTGATAAACGAGTTGTGGCTCTGGATATGACAGCTGTCGTAGCGGGTACCAAATATCGCGGACAATTTGAAGAGCGTATTCGTTCCATTCTAAATGAGTTACAGAAGAATCCCAATATAATTCTGTTTGTCGATGAGATTCACACAATTGTAGGTGCAGGGTCGGCTGCAGGCTCTATGGACGCTGCGAATATGTTAAAACCGGCATTGGCTAGAGGAGAAATACAATGTATTGGCGCTACCACCCTTGATGAGTACCGTAAGAATATTGAAAAAGACGGTGCTCTTGAACGTCGTTTCCAAAAAGTAATAGTAGAACCAACTACAGCTGAGGAAACTCTTCAAATTTTACATAACATCAAGGACAAGTATGAAGACCATCATAATGTTTTTTATACTGATGAAGCATTGGAAGCATGTGTCAAGCTGACAGACCGCTATATCACAGATCGCAATTTCCCTGATAAGGCTATTGATGCTTTGGATGAAGCCGGTTCACGGGTACATCTTACTAACATTAATGTTCCTAAAGAGATAGAAGAGCAGGAAAAATTGATCGAAGAAGCTAAAAGTAAGAAAAATGAAGCAGTTAAATCTCAGAACTTTGAACTTGCAGCCAGTTTTCGGGATAAAGAAAAAGAATTCTCTCTTCGATTAGACGAGATGAAAAAAGAGTGGGAAGCCAGTCTGAAGGAAAATAGGCAGACCGTTGATGCAGAAGAGATCGCCAACGTTATATCAATGATGTCAGGTATTCCTGTACAACGTATGGCACAAGCCGAAGGTGTTAAGCTAGCCGGCATGAAAGAAGATCTGCAATCTAAAGTCATAGCGCAAGATACGGCCATAGAAAAGTTGGTAAAAGCAATATTGCGAAGCCGTGTAGGATTAAAAGATCCCAATAAACCAATTGGCACATTCATGTTTTTAGGTCCAACGGGGGTTGGTAAGACCCATTTAGCCAAAGAATTAGCCAAATATATGTTTGGTTCAGCCGATGCACTGATTCGTATAGACATGAGTGAGTATATGGAGAAATTTACGGTTTCACGACTGGTCGGAGCACCTCCGGGATACGTAGGATATGAAGAAGGGGGACAATTAACAGAAAAAGTACGCCGCAAACCATATTCTATTGTATTGCTTGATGAAATAGAAAAAGCGCATCCGGATGTATTCAATATCTTGCTTCAAGTAATGGATGAAGGACGTCTGACTGACAGTTATGGCAGGATGGTAGACTTTAAAAATACTGTTATCATCATGACCTCCAATATCGGAACCCGTCAGTTGAAAGAATTTGGACGAGGGGTCGGATTTGCAACACAAAGCCGCCTTGACGACAAAGAATTCTCGCGAAGTGTAATCCAAAAAGCTTTAAATAAATCATTCGCTCCTGAATTTATTAATCGAGTAGATGAAATTATCACATTCGACCAGCTCTCTCTGGAAGCAATTACAAAGATTATTGATATAGAGCTGAAAGGATTATATAATAGAATTGAATCTATTGGATATAAATTAATTATCGAAGATAAAGCGAAAGAGTTCATAGCAACCAAAGGATACGATGTGCAGTATGGTGCCCGTCCTTTAAAACGAGCTATTCAAACCTATTTGGAAGACGGGTTATCAGAACTCATCATTTCTTCGTCTTTAAAAGAAAAAGACATCATTCAAGTCTCTCTTAATGGAGAAAAGGGTGAATTAGAAATGAAAGCTATTACTCAAGAATAAGATTATATTGTCCATGTTTGGAATCAATATTAAGTATGTCATAATGTCAGACCTTCGGGTCTGGCATTTTTTTTGTCTCTACCTGAGTAAGTATCAATTAAAATTAATCAATAGATAAACTAAAAAATATACGTATTATGCAGAAAGGTAATATTGGAGTTACAACAGAGAACATTTTTCCTATTATCAAAAAGTTCTTGTATAGTGACCATGAGATTTTTCTTCGTGAGTTAGTATCCAATGCAGTAGACGCTACTCAGAAGCTGAATACACTAGCTTCTATCGGAGAGTTTAAAGGTGAGTTAGGTGATTTAACCATTCATGTTGAATTAGGCAAAGATACTATTACCATTTCCGATCGCGGTATTGGTCTGACTGCAGAAGAAATCGAAAAGTATATCAATCAGATTGCATTCTCTGGAGCAAATGATTTCCTCGAGAAATACAAAAATGACGCAAATGCCATCATTGGTCATTTCGGATTAGGTTTCTATTCTGCTTTTATGGTTGCAAAGAAAGTAGAAATAATCACTAAGTCATATAAAGACGGCGCACAAGCTGTAAAATGGACTTGCGACGGTAGTCCTGAATTTACAATTGAAGAAGTGGAAAAAGCAGATCGAGGCTCGGATATCATCTTGTACATTGATGATGACTGCAAGGAATTTCTTGAAGAAGCCCGCATCTCCGGACTTTTGAAGAAATATTGCAGTTTCCTTCCTGTTCCTATTGCATTTGGGAAGAAAAAAGAATGGAAAGATGGCAAACAGATAGATACAGCCGAAGATAATATCATCAATGATACAACTCCCCTATGGACTCGCAAACCTAGCGAACTATCGGATGAAGATTACAAATCATTCTATAGTAAGTTGTATCCGATGTCTGACGAACCACTTTTCTGGATTCATCTGAATGTCGACTACCCATTCCATTTGACTGGAATTCTTTATTTCCCGAAAGTAAAAAGCAATATTGAACTAAATAAAAACAAAATTCAATTATATTGCAATCAGGTATATGTTACAGATTCTGTTGAAGGTATTGTGCCGGACTTCTTGACACTGTTGCATGGAGTGATAGATTCTCCAGACATTCCGTTGAATGTTTCCCGGTCATATTTACAGAGTGATTCAAGCGTGAAGAAAATCTCAACCTATATCACAAAGAAAGTTTCCGACCGTCTGCAATCCATCTTCAAGAATGATCGCAAACAATTTGAAGAAAAGTGGAATGATTTAAAAATATTTATCAATTATGGAATGCTCACACAAGAGGACTTCTATGATAAAGCGCAAAAATTTGCCCTTTTCACCGATACAAATGACAAGCATTACACATTCGAAGAATACCAGACTCTTATTAAAGATAATCAAACAGATAAAGATGGAAATCTGATCTATCTGTATGCTAACAACAAAGATGAACAATATAGTTACATTGAAGCTGCCACCAATAAAGGATACAATGTTTTGCTTATGGATGGCCAGTTAGACGTAGCTATGATAAGCATGTTGGAACAAAAGCTGGAGAAGTCTCGCTTTACCCGTGTTGATAGTGATGTTATCGACAATCTTATCGTTAAAGAAGATAAGAAAGGCGAAATATTGGAAGCAGACAAGCAAGATGCTATCACAACAGCCTTCAAAAGTCAACTTCCTAAAATGGATAAAGTCGAGTTTAATGTCATGACACAAGCATTGGGAGAAAATTCTGCTCCGGTAATGATTACTCAAAGCGAATATATGCGTCGTATGAAAGAAATGGCAAACATACAAGCCGGAATGAGTTTCTATGGCGAAATGCCTGATATGTTCAATTTAATACTGAATTCCGACCACAAACTGATAAAACAAGTATTAAATGAAGAAGAAGGAGCTTGCCATGCAGAGGTAACCCCGATACAATCTGAAATGGATAGCATCAACAAAAAACGCAATGAGTTGAAAGATAAGCAGAAAGGTAAGAAAGATGAAGATATCCCAACAGCTGAAAAAGATGAACTAAATGATTTAGATAAGAAATGGGATGATCTGAAGAGTAAGAAAGAAGCTATCTTCGCAGGTTATGCCAGCAATAATAAAGTTATCCGTCAACTGATTGACTTAGCTTTATTGCAAAATAATATGTTAAGAGGTGAAGCATTGAACAACTTCGTAAAACGTAGCATTGAGCTGATTTAACATCGCCCCTTTTAAACATTACATAACTTTCAAAAGAGCATTCAACGTTAAATTCACGTTGTAATGCTCTTTTTCACTTTAAAACAAGTGGCAAAATATCGATAAATTGAAAAGTATTGCATATATTTGAACACTTAATAGACAGAAATATCAATTGCTTGACTTGGGTTATGAGAAAAATTCTTTTTGTGTTAATTACTTTATGGCTGACTATTCCGGCTATCCATGCCCAAAAAGTAGGATTAGTATTAAGCGGCGGCGGTGCAAAAGGATTAACGCATATTGGTATTATCCGCGCTTTAGAAGAAAACAATATACCTATTGATTATATTGCAGGTACCTCTATGGGGGCCATCATCGGCTCCTTATATGCTATGGGATATTCTCCCGATGATATGGTGGAACTGTTAAAGTCTGAAGACTTCAAACGATGGTATTCCGGAGAAGTGGAAGAAAAGTATGTATATCATTTCAAGAAAAATCTCCCGACTCCTGAATTCTTTAATATTCGTTTTTCATTCAAAGACTCGCTAAAGAACCTGAAACCACAGTTTCTTCCCACCAGCGTAGTGAATCCGATTCAGATGAATCTCGTTTTTGTTGATCTGTACGCACGTGCTACAGCTGCATGTAAAGGAGATTTTGATAAGCTCTTCGTTCCTTTCCGTTGTATTGCGTCCGATGTATATAACAAGCAGCAATTGATAATGAGAAACGGAGATCTAGGAGATGCGGTCAGAGCTTCAATGAGCTTTCCATTCATGTTCAAGCCTATTGAAATAAACAATGTGTTAGCTTATGATGGAGGGATTTACAACAATTTCCCTACAGATGTCATGAAAGATGATTTTCATCCTGACATTATTATAGGAAGCATTGTATCTACCAATCCCACCAAGCCTAAAGAAGATGACCTTATGAGTCAGATAGAAAATATGGTAATGCAAAAAACCGACTATTCCATTCCCGATTCTGTAGGAATATCTATGACTTTCAAATATGACAATGTCAATTTGATGGATTTCCAACGCATTGACGAACTGCATGATATAGGATATAATCGCACTATCAGCATGATGGACTCGCTCAAGAGTCGCATTCACCGACGTGTAAACGCAGACAATATACGTTTAAGAAGAATGGTGTATAAAAGCAATTTTCCCGAATTACGCTTTAAAAATATTATTATTGATGGCGCCAATCCCCAACAACAAGCCTACATAAAAAGAGAATTTCATAAATCGGACAATAAAGAATTCACCTATGAGGATTTAAAACAAGGCTATTTTCGACTGCTTTCAGACAAAATGATTTCTGAAATCATTCCTCATGCGATTTACAATCCGGAAGATGATACTTACGACCTGCATTTAAAAGTCAAACTAGAGAATAATTTTGCAGTAAGATTGGGTGGGAATATATCTACTTCCAACTCCAATCAGATTTATCTAGGACTGAGTTATCAGGATTTGAATTACTATGCTAAAGAATTTGTTCTTGATGGACAACTTGGAAAGATCTATAACAATATCCAATTTATGGCAAAGATAGATTTCGCCACAGCTATACCTACGTCATATCGTCTCATAGGTTCAATCAGCACTTTCGATTATTTCAAAAAGGACAAGCTTTTTTCTAGAAATGACAAGCCGGCTTTTAACCAAAAAGACGAACGCTTTTTAAAGTTACAAGTAGGCTTACCTTTTCTTTCAAGTAAACGAGCTGAATTCGGCATAGGAATCGCAAAAATAGAAGATAAATATTTTCAGAAAAACATCATAGATTTCGGGAATGACAAATACGACAAAAGCCGTTATAATTTATTAGGGGGATCCATTAGCTTTAATGGAAGCACCCTTAATGCCCGCCAATATCCCACACGTGGATACAGAGAAGCTCTTGTAGCCCAAATTTTTGTTGGAAGAGAACGATTCTATCCTGGTGAAGGGACAACTAGCGATAATAGTAATAGGAAACACCACTCTTGGCTGCAATTATCCTATATGAAGGAAAAATACCATAATATGAGTGAGCATTGGGTTCTGGGCTGGTATTTGAAAGCATTATATGCCTCCAAAAACTTTTCTGAGAATTATACAGCAACAATGATGCAAGCTGGAGAATTCTCTCCCACATTACATAGTAAAATGACATATAATGAAGCTTTCCGTGCCAATCAGTTTGTAGGTGTCGGCATTCGGCCGGTCTACCGTTTAAATCAAATGTTCCATCTTCGAGGAGAATTCTATGGATTTATGCCGATTTATCCGATTGAGAAAAACTCACTAAATAAAGCATACTATGGAAAAGCGTTTTCTAAATTCGAATATCTGGGAGAAATTTCTGTGGTATGCCAATTACCTTTCGGAGACATCTCTGCGTATGTAAATCATTATAGTTCACCAAGAAAAGAGTGGAACGTGGGGTTAAGCATAGGTTTGCAACTGTTTAATTATCGGTTTATAGAATAATTTTTCTACAAAAAAGTCGTTGAAAAGCTTGCTAGTTCGGGAAAAGTCCGTATCTTTGCACCCGTTAAAACAAAATAATGGTCGCGTAGCTCAACTGAATAGAGTAGCTGACTACGGATCAGCCGGTTACAGGTTTG
>OHDP01001227.1_pt1 | contig 11591 bp, 13 predicted proteins | sample 1567011 | NCBI WGS metagenome assembly OHDP01 (sample SAMEA3879532, study PRJEB24766) | human gut metagenome | biome: human-associated habitat; feature: feces | place: USA | collected 1985/1987
GCAGGTGGGTATGTTCACCGAACTGCTCAGGCTCTGCTGCGTGCAGACCAGTATGCCGTTGACGGTGGAATCGAACTCCGTCACAACGCTTTGTCGTTTCTTGAACGCCACGTCTCCCTTGACCACGAATACAGGACGCTCCGGGAAACATTCGCGGAGACGCTTCTCGTAAAGGTCGAATGCGGCTATGGACGTGCAGCCGACAGCCACCTTGCCGGGTATCTTCCGCACCAGCCTTTCGATATACTTTGTCTTGTTCGGAATTCCGTCGCCGGAATAGCCCTCTATCAGGTGGGGGACGGAACAGGCCTTGATGAGCAGCTTGATCTGGCGCATAAGCCGGAGACCGGCATCCTTCTTCGTGTCACCCGTGCTGTTGTAATACAGCTCGCAGATGCGGCAGAACTCCTCGATGATGACACGGTAAACCTCACGCTCGCCGTCGGACGGGCTGACGGTATGTGTCCGTATCCTGTATTTCTCGCCCGCGAAATCCCTGAACTTGCGGGTGATGACGGTCTTGCCGATAAGCTCTGCCAGTTCCTCCTTGTTATAGACATCCTGGTTCTGTTTCTCAATGCCGAAGACGGTGGATTTTCCCGGACAATGGCAGGCACGGAAAAGCACATGCCCCCTGAAAGCCGGGAACGGTTCGCCGTAATGGGGATTTGTGTCTTCCTCTATCTCCTTGTCCTTGTTATCGTGGTACACCCGGCCGCTCCAACAAATCATATTGACGGAGTTGTTATAGAGCAGTTCGAACTGGCTGTACAGTTCCGCGATATTGTTGCGGGTGGTCGTGCCGGTGTCGAGTATCTTGTACCTGAGACGGCGGAAGAGGCAGAGGATATGCCTTGTCCGCTGTGACGACGGGTTGGTTATCTCGTCCGACTCGTCGAAAACGAGGCACAGTTTTCTTGAGGTGCGCTTGACAAACCTTGCCAGCCCCCGTTTCAGCTTGCTGAGCATGGAGGTGGAGAGGATGAGGAACACGCCTTCCGGCACCGTTTCCAGGTCGGCATTGCACCTTGCCACACGGAACTGTTCCCTGTTCATTGAGAGGAAGGGTATCCATGTCATGTTGGTGGCGATGGCGGGAGCCAGTATGACGGCATTCCGTACCTTGCGGTATTTGAGCAGGTACTTAGCGCGGTGGTACACGGCGGCCGTCTTGCCCGAGCCTTGCTGCCAGTTCAGCAGCGCATAGCGTTTCTGCAGGACAAGGTTAAGGTCGTGTTTCTGGAGCGTGGTGAACTCACATACGTCACCGTCCTTGTTGATGAAGGTCGTGCGGTCAAGGTATTCTTTCAGCCTGTCATCTTCCTCCATCTCCGGGAACTGCCGGTCCTGCATTTCATACTCTCTCCGCTTGCGCCGTATCAGTTTCTCCGCCGCACGGATTTGGCGCATGTTCTTTTCTGTCGGCACTTCCGGCATGGGCAGTTCGGCACGCTCCAGCACGAGGTCGTTGATACTTGCCGCCTTGTGCGGAACTTTGTCCAACAGACGCGGCGCATATTGTTTCAGTTTGAATCCGTATGAGGTCTTCACCAACGCCACTTCCTTGCGAGGTACAGTATTTTGCGAGGTGATGTACCTGCGGATGACAGCAAGCACTTTCTTCGGGGTCAGCTTGTTCTTCTCCCATTGGTTCACCTGTTCCCGTGTGGCGTTCCCGGGCGGTTTCTGGTTGCGGAATTTCGTGACCAAAGCCTCCGTCTTGCCGATATACCTGTTCAACTTGGCGTGTACCTTCAACTCGTACATGTACTTGGCAAGTCTGTACTCGAACAGTTCAAGCTCTTCCTTGTCGATCCTGTTGGTCTCGCGCATCAGGTCGAAACGCAACCGGTGTTTCATAGCCCTTGCCTGTATTTGTATTTGTCGGCCGTATGCGTGTGCATGGCATTGTGTTTCGTCGGTTGCAGCAAGGACGACGACGAACCGGGAGGAAAAGGGGCGATGTATGAGGTAACGATCGAGCAGTCGGGAGATTTCCGCAGCTTCATTAAGTCGGTCGTGGTAGTCGCCAACGGTACGCGGTTGAAAGACGGGGCGACGGGGGAAAGCCTCGCAAGCCCGTTGATTCTAAGCGATGAAGAACTGGCCGTCGAAAAGGTGACGTTAACCACGACGGGAAAGGCGATCGAGTTCGCCGTTTCCGGTAGTGTCGTGGACGGGGAGGACGGTGTCGTGAACGAGCCGATGCAGTGGGTTGTGACCGTTTACAAGAACGGAAAGGAGATCGAGAAAAAGAGCCTTTCTTTCCGGGACGGGAAGGAGATCGGTATGGATGATCTTAATCTGTATTATAATTGACGTGACGACCTGAATGTCCCCCGGATGAATGTTCGGGGGATTTTTTTTCTTTTGGGCGTTCCCGTGGGACGGTCGGGCTTTACGTTTCAAGTCCTCGCCTAAAGGCTGTGGGCTTTACTCTGCAATCCCTAACGCATGGCTGAAAAGTCCTCTTGCCGGTGTTCTTCTTCATACAGCCTCATGCGTTCTTGTAATGCTTCTTTTAAATTGTCGCTTTTTTTCAGTCCGAGTTTGGCACGTATGTTCGCTCGTTGGCTGGTTATGTTTCCGCTACTCCGATGTAATAATTCGCATATTTGGCTGACGGTCTTGTCTTGCAGTATTAAACGGCAGATGTTTAATTCGGACGGGGATAAATTGGGATATATTCTCCTGATTGTATCAAGTTTACTTTTTTCCTTTTTCTGGTATGCGGCAAGGGCTGTAAAAAGATTTTCTTTGGATTGTTCCCCTATTATGTTTAACAGGGAGCTTGTCTTTTCTTCCGGGTTATTCTCGCTTAACAACTCGGCGAACGCGAATAGTTCTTCCTTTTTCATTTGGAGACGTTTCAAAAGCATTTCCTCTTCCTCTTTTAGCAAGTTGCTACTTTTTAGCAAGCTGCTGATATTACTGTGTAAGGATCTTCCTAATAAGGGGATCATGGTGTATATGATGATGATCAAAGGCAGATAACTGTATAGGAACGGTTCGTCGGTGATAAGTGTGCAGATTGTATAGGAAGCTATGGTAAGGGAGGACAATAGGATGGAGATATTACTCATATAGGCACAGATGGAAAGCATGGTAAATAAGAGAGAGATAGTAATGTTACTCATTATCAATGCTCTTTGATAACTATATTCATATCCGCTACATATTGAGCAATAAATTATCTCGATAAAAATCTCGATATGTATGGCTATCAGTATAATGGAAAAGGTCGTGGTCAGATTTACTCTCTTTTTAAAATAAGCGAGAGTGCACATAATGATAAACAGGAATAATACGCTGTTAATATAATAAAACTGTTCATTGGGAAATGGAACTGAATATATGTATATGGGTGCGCATAAGGCCAGCATGAGCAGGGATAGATGAAAGACACGTTTTTGTTGATACGTTATTATCATTTCTCTTTCTTTTTTGTCGTAAGTTTGAGTTTTTATTGAACTTAGAAAAGTAGCGGCTTTTGTGCTGATTTTCATGTGTTTTATTGTTTTAAGCGTTATTAAGTATAATGTTTCCTGCAAAAATAACTGTTTTTTTTTTTTGTATGTTTAAGTACTTTTCTTTATGATGTTAAGTGTTTTTAATTGTTGTGTAAGCGTGATTGGCTGCTGTGGTAAGTGTTGTAGCTGTTGTGTGGTTGTCTTTTTAAGTATTTATAAGTTTAAAATACTTGTTTTTTGCTTTGGAGGTTGGTTTATAGGTATGTATTTTGCGGTCGAAATTCAAGGGGTGTAAAAGCCTGGGTTTGGATTGTCATATTAACAAATGATTAAATGACGAAAAGAGGTTTTTATATTAAATGTGTATTGTTCGTGCTCGTGTTGAGTATAAGCGGAGAAATATCCGCTCAGGAGAAGCGTGATTCGGTAAGGATCTATTTTCATCAAGGAAAGGTAAATATAGATACATGTTTACTTGACAATGGGAACGAGATGGAGCGGTTTGCTAAAATCTGTTCCGCATTGAACGACTCCGTCCGTCTTATCAGGAAAATTCAAATAATAGGAGGAGCTTCCCCGGAAGGAGGGGGGCTGTTGAATGGAAGGCTGTCTGAAAAACGAGCAGAGGTTTTGTGGCGGTATATATCACCTTATATAAAGATTCCGGTATTGGAGAGGGATTTTCATTTTTCGGGAAGCGACTGGAACGGACTTATAACGATGGTGAGAGCGGATGTGAATGTTCCGGAGAGGGAGGATGTCCTTCGTTTGTTGGAGAAGATCGTCCGTTTGGAAAACCAGGACAGCCCTTATTTGGGGGGAGAACTGAAAAGACTGAAAGGGGGGAGGCCATACTCATATTTGTATAAATTCCATTTTCCGAAACTTCGTTCGTCGATGGTGAAAATATGCTATGATAGTGATCCGATAAATCCCGTCAGAGATACGGTATATATACATACACGTGATACGTTGTGCATCCGTGATACCGTTACCGTCATAGCTCCGGTAAAGAAACGGCCGTTTTGCATGGCGGTGAAAACAAACTTGCTTTATGACGCTGTTTTGATACCTGACATCGGGGTTGAGTTCTGTTTGGGGAAGAACTGGTCTGTGGCCGGGAATTGGATGTATGCCTGGTGGAAAAGTGATCGGAAGCATAATTATTGGCGTATCTATGGGGGAGATGTGGAGTTGCGCCGCTGGTTCGGTCGGAGAGCGGTGGAAAAACCGTTTTCCGGGCATCATGTCGGATTGTACGGGCAGATCGTCACCTATGATTTCGAATTGGGTGGGAAAGGTTACTTGGGGGATAAATGGAGTTACGGGGGAGGCGTGGCTTACGGCTACTCGTTACCTGTGGGACATCGGTTCAATGTGGATTTCACGTTGGGAATCGGCTACCTTGGAGGATCGTACAAGGAGTACATCCCTTTGGACGGTCACTATGTATGGCAGACCACTAAAAACCGCCGCTGGTTCGGCCCGACCAAGGCGGGTATCTCTTTGGTGTGGTTGATCGGCCGTGGCAACTACAACGAGAAGAAAGGAGGCAGGCAGTGATACGGATACGCTTTTGTCTGGTGTTCATATTTTTATGGATAGGACTGACGGCTTGTGAGCATAAGGATTTATGTTACGATCATCCGCACTTTGCCAAGGTGCGGGTAGTATTCGACTGGACCAAGATTTCCAATCATGACAAGCCTGAAGGCATGAGGGTCGTATTTTATCCGACCGATGATGAAAGCAACACGTGGATATTTGATTTCCCCGGAGGAGAGGATGGGGAAGTGGAGCTCCCCGAGAATGATTACCGGGTAATTTGCTTCAACTACGATACCGACGGGATGGTTTGGAAAGAAAACGGCAGTTACACGCTTTTTACTGCCGATACGCGTGATGTTCAGTCGCCGGATAACCGGACAATGGCTGTCACCCCACCCTGGCTGTGTGGCGACCATATAGACAGAGTTATCCTCAAGGACATTCCGGGAGGAAGCGCGGAGATAGTACGGCTAACTCCCGTAAACATGGTATGTCACTACACGTATGAGGTGAACGGTCTTCGGGGACTGGATAGGGTGGCGGATTTGCGGGCCGCTCTTTCCGGCATGTCCGGCTCGCTTAACATGTCCGGCGACAGTTTGCCCGCCGGTCTTTCGGAGAGCCTGCTCTTTGATGGAATGGTTTCACGGAATCAGATTATAGGCGGATTCTATACGTTTGGACATTCCGCACTTGAAGGAGAGCCCAATGTTTTCCGGCTGTATCTCAAGAACCGTTCCGGCAGCATGTCTGTATTGGAACAGGACGTGAGCGACCAAGTGCATGATGTCCCGGTAGCGGGGCATATCGGTGATGTGCATCTGGTGTTGAATTTTGATTATGAGGTACCATCCGAGCCGGGAAATGGCGGTCCGGGATTTGATGTGGACGTTGATGATTGGGATGATGTGAATGTGGATATAGTGTTGTAAACGGATATTTGAGTTTTCAGTGCGGATTGGATGCCGGGTAAACGCTATGTCAACTATTAAGTAATTGAGTTTATTAATTATATGTATCAATTTGATTTGTTTTTATTTATGAAAAAAAGTACAGTAATGCTTTGGGCAATCTTTGGAGCGCTACTCATGGGTTGCTCAGACGAGGAGATTGCGAATGTGGAAACCTCCTCACGGAATGCGATTGGTTTTAACGTGTTAAGTAATGCGGCGGAAACGAGGGCTACCCCTACTACCCCCTCCAACTTGACGAGCACCGATTTCGACGTGTTCGCTTTTACGGCGGATGGTACTGCCTTCATGGGAAAGGTCGACACGGAATATGGACATGACGGAGTGAAGATCGTGTACAAAGATGGTAAGTGGGATTATGACGATGCGAACGACCTTCGTTATTGGCCTTCCGAGGCTTTGGACTTTTACGCGTTCAATCCCGGAACGGTTAGTGAAGACATGATAGTGTTTTATAGTTGGGAAGCCACCAAGGATGTCCAAAAGATAAGTTATACCTGCATGGATGAGTATGGAAGCGGTACTACTCATGCAAACTACGACGTGATGTATGCCATGGCCAAAGGCCAGACAAAAGACATGAACAACGGAATAGTGAAATTTAATTTCAAACATATTCTGTCACAGGTCGTATTCAAAGCAAAGACCCAATACGATAACATGCAGGTGGACATCGACGTGATCAAGATTCATAATTTCAAATTTGCCGGCGCCTTCACATTGCCTGCGGCAGCCGATGGAACGGGAAGTTGGAGTTCGCCTGATTTAGCATTTCCACACGCATTTACCGTAGTGAAAAACGCAAACATCACGGTCGAAGGTAATACCACAGCTACCGATATTTCCACAAGTTCTCCTATGCTGAATATACCACAGGAGCTGACTGCTTGGAAAGTTTCCGAAACAGCCACCAAAAGCAAGTTGGAGGCCGATAATGCGAAGCAATGTTATCTGGAGATCGCCTGCAAAATCCGGCAGTCCGGAGCTTATCTGTTGGGTTCAGCAAGCGAATACAAAACAATTTATGTTCCGTTCGGAGATACATGGGAACAGGGCAAGCGTCATATCTACACGTTGATTTTCGGTGGTGGTTATGATGATCAGGGAGAGGCTGTGTTGAAACCGATCGAGTTTGCTGCAGAGACAACAGGCTGGGTTGATGCAAATATAGACGTTTATTAATATCGTACCCGTTGGCAGGTTAAACATACGCAAGATTAACCCTGCCAACGGGTTTTTTATAGGGAATCGCATTTTCAATATACTTTTTGATGTGTAGGGTTGCTTTTTGCGTACCTTTTTCCTGGAGAATTTCTTTTGTGGAGTGTTTGCCCTGTATATTCCCGATACGCTGTTATAGCAGGGAACTGTTTTTATCCAAGTAGTCAGATATAGCCTCTTGCAATACCGATTTTAGCGAATCGCCTTTGCGGATCGCGATCAGCTTTAAGTTCTGGTGATAGGTTTCGTCCATGACAAAATTACAATGCACGGTTTTCGCTTTCTTCGGCTTTTGAGCCTCTTTTTGCCCGGCCGTGGATTGGGTCAGGCTGTCTAATCCCCCGGTCAGCCCGGCCGACATACTGTTTTTTAAATCGTTCTTCTTTGCCATATGGTTACTTTATTTCTGTTAGCAGTTCGTTACATACCTTCTCGTAGTCCTCTGCCCCGGCAGATTTTGGGGCATAGTGAAAAATATCCTGCCCTTGTGTCGGGGCTTCGGCCAGCGTAATGGCGTTGCGTATATGGGTGCTGAACACTTTGCCCTGGAATGTTTCCTGTACCAGTTCCGAAACGCTCTTGTTCAGGTTCTTTCTTCCGTCGTACTGGGTTATCAGGACCCCGGCGATCGAAAGATCCGAGTTCAAACGTTGCTGCACCTTGTGGACGACCTGCATAAGTTTGGCCATTCCACGCATTGCCAGGAATTGAGCCTGAACCGGGATAATCAACCGATCCGAGGCCGTCAGTGCGTTAAGCGTGAGCAGCGACAGCGAGGGGGGGGGCAGTCGATCAGGATATAATCGAATTTTTCCTTTTGGCCCTTGATAAGGTGGGCTAAGATAAGTTCCCGCCCGGCCTCGTTGATTAACTCCGTTTCAACGGCCGAGAGATCCAGGCAGGAGGGAACGACGCTAAGACCGTCCTTATGCTCGTAGATCGGCAGGTCGTATTCGCCTTTCATCGCGCCGTAGATCGTTTGGGGAAGCTCCGCGGAGAAGCCCAGCGATTCGGTCAGGTTGGCCTGCCCGTCAAGGTCGATCAAAAGAACCTTGTACCCTTTTTGACGTAACGCGCCGCCCAGGTTGATCGTGGTTGTGGTCTTTCCTACTCCCCCCTTGTGATTCAATACGGAGATTACTTTTGCTTTGCTCATAAATTCAGTTTTTTAAATGGTTGTCATGTCCGCAAATATAGTTAAAATACTAATATACTAAAATACTAAAAGTAGTATTTCTCGTTTTTTGCGTGTTTTTTGTACCGATCGGGGAAGCGTACCGAAATAAATCCTGTTTCCGTCTTTCGGTACGTTTTGTTTCTGTACCGGAATTAATCAAAGATTAGAATAACCATAAATGTTTTTATACGTTAATCATACGTATGTATATATGTATATATTTGTTTTTGAGTATCTTTGTGTGCTATAAATAAAAAATAAAAGACATGAGCACTTATTCGTATAAAAATCCGAAGTTTATAAATTCCCCTAAAGGGGTGGTTGAAGTTGTAGAAGTGATTTATGACGGCAAAGATGATCCGGCCTATTCACTGGCTATTATTAAATGGGAAAATACCTATAAATTAGGTATTCGTTGGAACATCGCTTATAGTGAATGGGACGATTACCGCAAACAGAACGGGCAAGATGAATGTATAGGTAATCCACAGTCGAGAGGTATTCCCACCTGGTTTGTTTTGCCCGATGATATGATGTTTGGTGAGAAGTTCAGCGGTGCGATGCAGAGGCTTGATGAATTAAGAAAAGGTAAGTAAGCAATGGAACAGGGAGAAATCATATTATACCAGCCGGATGAAGCGGTCAAGTTGGAAGTGAGGTTGGAAGATGAAACCGTTTGGCTGACACAAGAACAAATAGCCGACTTGTTCGGGACTAAAAGGCCAGCTATTACCAAACATTTGAACAACATTTACAAAAGCGGCGAACTTGATATAGATAGCACATGTTCCATTTTGGAACATATGGGTAATGACGGCAAACAAGGATATACTACTAATTATGCTATTCTGCCAATAGGATATTGGATTAAGGGTAAGAACGCAATTTTTTTCCCAAAAAAACGAATGGCGTATCAGAACTTGAAAATCATTTTGCTACATTTGTTAACGCTAAGAGGATAAAAAGAAAAACCCGTTCTTGATGAACGGGTATATCCTTAACTTGGTTACGTGTTTTGATAACAGAGGCTTTACCAAGCATTACAATGCAAAGATAGTAATCTTATTCCAAATACCAAAAAATGAAATATAAAAAAATAGTTAGGTTATATTCAAATTCACGTGTGGCTAAGTATTATCGGGCTACAAGTGGAGATAAAAATAAGGCGGTAATGCTTTATTTTGCCAATATGAAAATAGCGCAGGCTTTTCATCCGCTACTTTCTTCCTTTGAAGTTATCTTGCGAAATCAGTTACATTATGCCCTGGCGCATCATTTCTCGGACGGGAACTGGATCATAAATCAGAAAAACGGGTTTATGGTAGCTTCTTCCTTGACGCACACGAATAAGCGTACAAAGAAGCAAGTAACCAATAGATACTTGTTGACGGAAGTGCAAAAAGCTGAAAAGAAAATTTCCGATCGTGGCGTGAGGATTACGGCAGGGAGGGTTATAGCGGAACAGACCTTGGGCTTTTGGAACAGTTTTTATGAGGTTCATCATTATATACTATTATCTGGTGTCCCTTGTACCATATTTAAGAAACTGCCTTCCGGATATGGACGGAAACAAGTCAATGATGTTATCACACAAGTTCGTGAATTGAGGAATCGCATTAATCATAATGAGCCTATTTGTTTTGTAAATAAAAAATGTGATTTTTCTTATGTAAGGGAAATGTATAGGTTAATTAGCGAATTTCTTTCTTGGATAGATCCGGAAATAATGCCGTCCTTGAAAGAGGTGGATAAGGTGATTAAAACAATAGATAAGGAAGAGCAAAAGCAAAAGGGATGAATGTGGTTATCTATTCACGTGTAAGTTCGCAGTCGGCCAGGCAATCGACCGAACGGCAGGTTGTCGATCTGGAGAGGTTCGCAGCCGGACGGGGGTACGAGGTGACGGCGGTCTTTGAGGAAAAGATAAGCGGACGAAAGGCCAATATCGAACGCCCGGTTTTAAGCCGTTGCTTGGAATACTGCACGGATCCGCAGAACCGGGTGGATATGCTGTTGCTGACCGAGATCTCACGCCTGGGGCGTTCCACCCTGGAGATACTAAAGGCACTCGATACGCTGCACACGCATAAAATATGCGTGTATATCCAAAACTTGAACCTGGAAACATTACGGCCGGACAAGACGGTAAACCCCTTGTCCTCTCTGATCACTACCCTATTGGGGGAACTGGCCGCAATCGAACGCCAGGGGATCATTGACCGCCTTAATAGCGGACGGGAGTTGTACATCCAGAAAGGGGGCAGGCTGGGACGGAAGCCGGGAAGCCGGAAAACGGCCGGGCAGAGGAAAGAGGAATACCGGGAGGCGATCGCCTTGTTAAAGAAAGGCTACTCGATCCGGAACGTGGCGAAGCTCACGGGAAAGGCCGTTTCGACGATACAACAAGTAAAAAAAGACTTCATTAGTAGCTGATTATCGGAACAAATGTTGTATTTTCGCAACAAATACGAGTAAATGCACAAAAATAAAAACGAGTATTTGCACGTGATTAGAAACGAGTATTTGCACAAAAACAATCAGGATCTAAATAAAAACGGTTATGGCAACAATGGCGGAGAAAATGGCGGCTTCACTGGAGGAATTAAGAAAGCTCCAGGAGAAAGACCGCTGTGTCGTCCTGCAAGGGACGGCCGAGATAGGGAGGACGCATTTAACCCGGCTGTTGGATAACGGCTGGTTGCAGGAAGTAATGAAAGGCTGGTATATTGCGGCCAGGCCGGGAACAGAGGGGGACACGACGGTCTGGTACACCTCATTCTGGTATTTTATCGCGAAATATGCGACCATCCGGCTGGGGGAACAATGGTGCTTGACGGCCGACCAGTCGCTGGATCTGTATTCGGGGAAAACGACCGTGCCCGTGCAGGTGGTTATCAAGTCGCCGAAAGGCCATAACAACACGCAAAAGCTGATGTATGATACCTCGCTTTTGGTGTTTCAAAGCGAGATCCCGGATCAGGTATATAAAGAGCCGGAATACGGCCTTAATCTCTATCCGCTTGCCGAAGCCCTGGTATATGCCACGCCGAGATATTTCCAGGTGGAGAAGATCGCAGCCCGTACCTGCCTGGCCATGATACGGGACGCTGCCGATATATTAAAGATACTGACGAAAAACGGGGCTTCGCTCCGTGCCGGAAGAATAGCCGGGGCGTTCCGGAACATCGGGAACGGCGAGATCGC
>OHDP01001229.1_pt1 | contig 11587 bp, 9 predicted proteins | sample 1567011 | NCBI WGS metagenome assembly OHDP01 (sample SAMEA3879532, study PRJEB24766) | human gut metagenome | biome: human-associated habitat; feature: feces | place: USA | collected 1985/1987
CTGCGCTATTAAAGAAACTTCGTCAGGATATATACGATCATATCGAGGAATTTACGGCTATTATCGAGGAACCTACATTTAAGAAAACATTTCCGGTGTTAGAGGGGGAGATGCTGAAACGCATGCCTGCCGGCTATCCAATGGATTCCCCTTATGGTTATATCATGAAGCATAAGGATTTCAGCGTGGTGTCTTATAAGCCGGATAATTTCTTTTACGCTACGGATTGGATGGATAAGGCGGTGGATGACTTTAAATTGTTATTACCATTCAATCGTTTCTTAAACTATATGGTAGATGAATATCTAGGGAGAGTTTAAATCTCCCTAGCCTAAGGAAGTAAGGCTGTTAGTTTCTCCAGCTGCGTCTTTAACTCTTCTTGGGTCGCCTTATCGGTTTCTGTCCGGTAGGCCGCCTGTAAGTTGGGTAAGAAAGGTAAGTAATGGGTATCCGCTATATACCGGGCTGCCCGGATACGGACGGCGGGTGAAGCGTCATAAAGCAATCCTTGTACCCATCGTTTGGCGTCCCATGAATGATGTGCTTCCAGCCAATCCAAGGCGGCAACCTTTTGCTCGCTTTCTCCGCTTAAAAGGATTTGAAAGGCTTTTTCTTCCTGCTTTAAATCATCGGTAGCCATTAATGATTCATGATTGAACAGGTCTGGACGTACGGCGGAGGATTGATAAGGGATAAAAGGCTTATTCAAGGTCCAACGTACCATCCGGGGGATCATCCACATCATGCCGGGAGTACCTTCGGGGTGGGCGATGGAACTAAAAACACGCCCTTTCCCGTAGTTATTGGCTACGAAGAATGGCTTACCGTTTGTCATATTAGCCGGGGCGTTTCCTTCCTCATGCACATCGCTTTCCATGATGGCAAGCGTGTTGCTTTGGATCGTATCAACCGGATTGTTTATAAATACCGGTCCCTCATAGTAAATGACGAAACTCGTATCGCGGTCGGCTAATTCGGGGAATATCTTCTTACCCTCCTCGCATAAGGTGAATTTCGCTAATCCATGCCCTCGGTTGTCATGCTCGATGTCGATCGCTTGCTGTCCATTTAGCTGTATACAGGTGTAATCGGGAGTATTCGAGAATAGATAGGCTCCGGCACAGATCCCGACAGCCCCTTTACCTTTAGCGATGAAGTCCTTGATACGTTGTTGATTTAAGGTCCCTAGGTTTAAGTACTGACTTTTGCCACTTCCTCCCGGGATAATAATAGCGTCGATCGAATCGAGCGCATTATTGGCTATATCTGCTGTAGTAATGGTACGTACCTCCATTTCCGGGTCCAGCCGGATAGCGGCGACAGTTTCCCAAATACAGGTCTGTGCTCCTCCATGCCCATCGAATACACCCACCTTTATCGGTTGAGTACTAATCTCTTTTTTCGTGCTCTTGTTTTCCGGCACTGAGCACTGAACGCATAAAGCCAGATAGGCAAGAAATAAGATGGCGGTCGTTTTCATTTTACGGAGGATTTTAGGTTGTTATTGTTCTCGGGTATAAATCCACTTATCAACTGTATTCTTACTTTTATACCATTGTACATGTTTGCTATCTCCACTTACCCATTTCAATAGATCCGGATAGGCATCACCAATAAAAGCATGTTCCACAGGGTATTTGAAATCATCCGGTATCATTAAGGCCCATATGCAATTATCATTTGAGTAATAACGGTATCTGACCCCTTTGGGGGTATAGCTATAATTACGTTGGTGGATTTCCGTGCGTAAGACCTCTCCTTCCCGCTTTAATACGGTCGTGAAAAGATCGATGTCATCAATGGTCAAATCTTTTAAGGCACCGGCTGCGAACGAAAAGGTGATCAAACGTTCTTGCTTTCCCCTATATGGAAGGTCATTATCTGTATTAATCATTTCATGAAAAGAGAATAATCCATGTATATCATCCGATAGGGCATAAACCGGAGTCTCGGTTTCCGATTCTGGAGTCGTGGTCCAGCCATTTAACTCGGCTTTTTGGATGTCTTTGGACTTTATGCCGGGGAGATGGATGAAAGCTCCGGCCCGCTTAGTTCCGCCTAATGCACGGAAAGTCAGTTTTATATTGGCGAATTGTACATAATCGTCTTTCATGGAAGTTTCCATCTGGACTTTTATCACGGCATCATTAAAATCATAATCTCCGTAATTAGGGAAAGAGTCTTCTATTATAAATGTATAGGTGGAAGACACGCTTCGGGTCGGGGTACGGCTAACCGGAGTAGCGGTTGTTTCCTGCGATACGGCTAACGAATCGAAAGCACAGACATTATCATTACCCGGTGTTAAGGTGACAGGAGCGGTAACTTGATATCCGGTAGGGGTCGTCAATTTTATGTAAACTTGATCCGACTCTCCCTTTGGATAGATAATTTTCTTATCGAAAAGCGTTTTCTTTGAGCAAACCCCGGTAGCGAGAAGATTCGCATCTTGATCTTCCGGACTTTTATCAAATACTTCTACCAGATAATTATAGGTGCCATCATAGGGGTCGAAAGATTGTACGGTAAGGTGGGATATTTGTATCATCGACCAATCGAAATTAGAGGAAATTGTTACCTTTGAGAATGGATTAGTACCTTCTCCCGGAATTTTATCGGAAGGATCATATACATCCTTTGTACATCCTGAGAATAGGATAAAAAGAAAGGATGTGATAAATAGTTTCATTATTTGTCGCATGTCAAGAAATCAATTTGCATTCTGCCTTTGCAAAAGTAAGAATATATTTATTAATCAATAGATTTTTAATTTATTAAAAAAGCGGTGTCTAAAGTTTTCTTTTGAAAGTTACATCCGGCTGGTGGTAAATAATAGATATTTAAAAATCGGGGGAACTTACGATTTGGTTTACAATATATCAGTAAACATGGGAGAATCGAAGGGAATGAAGGTCTTGAATGTGTTAAATATTGTGATATTACTAACGATTTGTCACTTTGCTTTTGGTGATTGTCGGGAAACTTACTTCGCGGTACAAAATGATAGTAACCTTATAAATTAAAATAGTATGAAGACATCAGTTTGGGGTAAAAGTATTCTTGCGCTTGTTTTTACTTTCATGTGTAGTTTAGCGATAAGCGCAGCGTCTCCTAAAGATTATCTATATGATACAAAAGAGGAGAATGGTAAGATTATCTCTAAAGTGGTATTCTTACAGGAAAACGGACTGTTGAACAAACAGGTAAGATATGAGTTCCAGTACAACGAGAACGGCAAGGTTTCCGAGAAGAAAGCGTTTCGTTGGGATCGGACAAACGATGAATGGGTTCCATTCTATCAGATCACTTATCAATATGATGATCAAAGTGGAGAGATAAAGACAAATTACGGTATGTGGGATAAGAAAAAGAAAAACTTTAGCTTAAATGTCCAGAACATGATTATCCCGAGTACTAATTACGAAGAAATTTTCTCATAATACATACTTTAAATTAAGACTTTCATAGACAAATAGGGGAAAGGGGCGATTTGGTATCGCCCCTTTTCTTGTTTTTATCAGATGATTTTCTCCAAATCTTTCAAATTGTTAGCTACTTCCTCATCCGTTACCTCATAGTTTGTTAGATCACCGGATAGATATTGGTCGTAGGCGGCCATATCGATCAAGCCGTGCCCCGATAAGTTGAACAAGATCGTACGAGGTTTACCTTCGATTTTGGCTTGCTCTGCCTCATGGATAGCTGCGGCGATAGCGTGGGATGATTCCGGGGCCGGTATGATTCCTTCCGCTTGCGCGAATAGAGTAGCGGCCTTAAAGGTATCCAATTGCTTGATATCCACGGCGCTCATCAATTCGTCTTTCATCAACTGGCTGACGATGGAGCCGGCGCCATGATAACGCAAACCTCCCGCATGGATATTCGCTGGAGAGAAATTATGTCCCAACGTAAACATCGGGATTAGCGGGGTATAGCCAGCCTCATCTCCGAAGTCATATTGGAATTGCCCTCTTGTAAGTTTTGGGCAAGATGCCGGTTCCGCCGCTATAACCCGGATATCCTTACCTTCCGTTAGTTTATGGCGCAGGAATGGGAATGTGATACCGGAGAAGTTGGAACCACCACCGAAACAACCGATAACGACATCGGGGTACTCGCCAGCCATTTCCATTTGTTTCTCAGCTTCCAGTCCGATAACGGTCTGATGCAGCATAACGTGGTTTAATACGCTACCTAATGTATATTTACAGTTCGGTGTCTGCATGGCCAGCTCTACCGCCTCGGAGATGGCGGTACCTAGACTACCTTGATAATTAGGATGGTCTGTCAAGATCTTACGTCCGGCTTTCGTACTCATACTCGGGGAGGCAACAACTTGTGCTCCGAAAGTCTGCATGATCGAACGACGGTAGGGCTTCTGGTGGTAACTAACCTTTACCATATAAACGGCAAGTTCCAAGCCGAAAGCTTTTGCCGCATAAGAAAGAGCGGCACCCCATTGTCCGGCGCCTGTCTCGGTCGTGATATTTGTCGTACCCTCTTGTTTACAATAATAAGCCTGAGCCAAGGCCGAATTCAACTTATGTGAACCGATCGGGCTTACACTCTCGTTCTTGAAATAGATATGGGCGGGCGTATCCAGTGCTTTTTCCAATCCGGTGGCACGAACCAACGGAGTCGGTCGCCATACCTTATAAAGCTCGCGTACTTCATCGGGGATCTCGATCCATGTGTCTGTCGTGTTCATTTCTTGATGCGAGACGCCTTTCGAGAATAGAGGATATAAATCTTCCTCCTTTAAGGGCTGTTTAGTTTGTGGATTTAAGATCGGCAGCGGTTTGTTCTTCATATCCGCTACGATATTATACCATGCCGTAGGTATATCTTTTTCTTCTAGCAAAAACTTTTTAGTACTCATTTTCTTTATCTGGTGTTTACAATATTAATCTAATTTGACCTTTAAGGCTTACAACTTGGAAGCAAAGGAACAAATAATATTTCGTTTCTTCAAATTGAATCCATAAAAATATATACATTCGCGGCTTATAAGGTAAGAAAAATAACAAACTGAATTATAATGAGACGGATTACCCTGTTGCTCGTGGGGATGCTAGCCTTATTTTCTACGACAGCGCAAAGAAAAAACTTCACTTACAAATTCTACGGCTTCGTCCGTGGAGATCTTTTCTACAATTCCCGGGCTAATATGGCTCCGATCGATGGGAACTTTTATCTCTATCCTTTGGATAAGAGTTTTGATGCGGATGGCAAGGATTTGAACGCCACGCCGAATGGCAGTTTCTATACGTTCACTTCCCGCTTGGGCTTGGACGTGACGGGTCCCGATATTGGCAAGGCTCGTTCCTCCGCTAAGATAGAGACGGACTTTGGCGGTTTTTCCGGTAGTAATACGATGTTACGTATCCGGCAGGCATACGTAAACTTGGATTGGGGAAAATCGGCGGTATTAGTAGGAATCACGTGGCATCCCTTGTTTGGCGCCGTGATGCCGGATGTCTTGAATCTTTCCACCGGAGCGCCGTTCCAGCCTTTCAACCGTAGCCCTCAGATCCGTTACCAGTATAAGGCGAATAGCCGGGTACAATTGACGGCTTCCGTGTTGTGGCAATTACAATACCTTTCCAGCGGACCGAAAGGCATGAGCGAGGATTATATCAAGAATAGTTGCATTCCGGAGATGTTCGTGGGGGCGGATTTTATCCCTGCGGATGGTTGGTTGATGGGGCTCGGCGCTCATATGATCTCCTTGAAACCCCGTACTTCCACGGAATGGAAGGAGCAAACTTTTAAGGTGAACGAGCGAATGACCGCATTCTCTTACGAGGCACATTTGAAGTATAGCGGAAGAAACTATACCTTTGCGGCGAAAACCTTGATGGCCTCAGCCTTGGATCATACCGCTTTATTGGGCGGTTACGCCTTTTCGCCATTCTACGACATGGGTGAATTTCGCCTATGGAACGAAATGGAGACCGGGTGTTTTCGTCGGATATACGAAGAATTTGGGAACCGGGAAGTCCTTGGTCTCAGCGGATAAGGTGTATGGTATGGGATTGGATATCGATCAATTAATAACCGTCAGCTTAAACGTATCGTATAATTTACCGCATTGGAAGTTCGGTTTCGAGTATTGTCCGGCGACAGCTTATTATGGCACGACCGACTTAGAGAGCGGACGTATCGAGCAAACACATGCGATAACGAATCATCGTATATTAGGTTTGATGATGTATTATTTTTAAAGATAGATTGACCGGAATGGAAATGAAACGCAACTTGCTTCTTTTGATCGGCCTATGTATGGCGGTATGCGTACAGGCGCAAAAGAAAAACTTCTCTTACAAATTTTACGGACAGGTACGTGGAGACTTGTTCTATAATTCCCGTGCGAACGCCGAGATCGTGGATGGTTTGTTCCACCTATATCCGAAGGACGTGGCGTTGGATGCGGATGGCAAGGACTTGAACGCTAGTCCGAACGGTAGTTTTTACCTGCTTTACTCCCGTTTGGGAATCGATGTACAAGGACCGAAGGTTGGTTCGGCCAAGACTTCCTTGAAACTGGAGGCCGATTTCCGGGGTTCGGGTAGCAATTGGGCGGTGCTCCGTATCCGTCATGCCTATGTGAATCTGGATTGGGGCAAGTCCGCTGTCTTGATCGGACAGACATGGCATCCGCTATTTGGCGAGGTCTTTCCACAGATGTTGAATCTTTCTACCGGCGCCCCGTTCCAGCCCTTTAACCGCAGCCCGCAAATTCGTTATCGTTATACGGACAATGGGTGGCAATTGACCGGGTCGGTTCTATGGCAGTTGCAATATCTATCGGCCGGACCGAACGGAAAGAGCGAGGAATATATCAAGAATAGTTGCGTGCCGGAAGTCTATCTCGGGGTGGATTATAAGAAACCCGGTTGGCAGGTAGGAGCCGGTATGGAGATCTTGTCGTTGGTGCCGAGAACGCAGAACGAGGTGGATGGCAAGATTTATAAAGTCAGCGAGCGGGTTTCTTCCGTATCCGGCGAGGCGCACGTGAAATATCAGGACGCGAATTGGTTGGTGATGGCGAAAACATTGCTGGCTTCTAACTTGACGCAAACTTGTATGTTGGGTGGTTACGGCGTCACCTCTATCGACCCACGTACCGGCGAACAGGAATATTCACCGTATCTTTTCTCTACTTCTTGGTTGAATATCGTGTACGGAAAGAAATGGAAACCGGGTTTGTTCTTAGGCTATTTGAAGAACTTGGGAGCGAATGAGGCACTGGTAGGCAAAACCTATGGCGTAGGTCTGGACGTAGATCAGGTATTTACGACCAACCTGCAGCTTTCGTATAATCTTCCGCACTGGAAATTAGGTGTTGAATATAGCCCTTCCATCGCATGGTATGGCAATGTGGATTTGCAAGATGGCGGACGGATTCATGACACACATTCGATAACCAACCATCGGGTATTGGGCGTATTGATTTATACGTTTTGAGAAGGCATGGAGGAATTACGCTAAGCATAAAAAAGCGGGATAAGAGCATTCTCTTGATCCCGCTTCCACGTATATAGAATTTACAAAGTTGTCTGTTATTTGATATTACCCACCTTTAGCAAGTACTCGGCGATTTGTACGGCGTTCAAAGCGGCGCCTTTCTTGATCTGGTCGCTCACGGTCCAGAATGTCAAACCATTCGGGTTGCTGATATCCTTACGGATACGGCCTACGTAAACCGGATCGTGATTCGCTACGAACAACGGCATCGGATAATCCTTGTTTGCCGGTTCATCCTGCAATACCACACCCTCAGCCTCGGCGAAAGCCTTGCGAGCCTCTTCCACGCTGATCGGACGCTCTGTCTCTACCCAAGTAGATTCGCTATGCGCGCGCATAACCGGTACGCGAACACAAGTAGCGCTCACCTCGATATCCGAGTGCATGATCTTACGGGTCTCGTTATACATCTTCATCTCCTCTTTCGTATAGCCATTTTCCGTGAATACGTCTACGTGAGGGATTACGTTATATGCCAATTGATAAGCGAATTTCTCCACTGTAGGCTCCTCGCCCTTTAATAATTGCTCATATTGTTTTACCAACTCAGCCATAGCGGTAGCGCCTGCTCCACTGGCAGCTTGATAAGTAGATACGTGAACACGCTTGATATGAGATAAGTTCTCGATCGCCTTCAACGCTACAACCATCTGGATCGTGGTACAATTCGGGTTAGCGATCACACCACGAGGACGATTCAAGGCATCCTCCGGGTTTACTTCCGGTACGACCAATGGAACATCCTCGTCCATACGGAACGCGCTGGAGTTATCGATCATCACCGTACCATGTTTCGTGATCGTCTTCTCAAATTCCTTGGAAGTACCACCTCCGGCTGAAACAAAAGCAACATCGATTCCCTTAAAGTCGTCGTTATGCTTCAGTTCCTTAACGGTATACTGTTTACCACGGAAGGTATAAACACGTCCGGCACTACGAGATGAGCCAAAAAGTACCAGCTCATCCATCGGGAAGTTTCTCTGGTCGAGTACACGCAGGAACTCCTGTCCTACGGCTCCACTTACACCAACAATTGCTACTTTCATTTTGAGCACTGATTTAATTTGAATAATGTAAAATAGTTATAACTTTGCTGTCTGTAAAGGGCTTTCATATTTTTGCCTTTTGCGCCCTATTATTTACAGTTGTAACTTATTAGGGTGCAAAGATAGAGAAATTTATAACTAAAACGATATAGCTATGAAACAATTATTATTAATTCTTGCGTTTTTACTTCCGCTTTGCGCTTATCCCCAGTTAAAAGAACCGTTTAATGGACCGGAGATTACATCGGATAACCCTTGGACGGGTGATTTAGATTGCTTTGTGATTGAGAACGGATGGCTGGTCTCACGTGCGGATCCTACCCGGAAAAGTGTTTCCATAGAAACTCCTCTCGTTTATTCCGCTACAATGGAATGGGAATTTGAGATTCGGATGGATTTCAAACCAAGCGATCAAAACCATATCCGGCTACATGTTTATTTAGATGATCAGAGGATGCTTGGATTAAAAAACGATTATTATGTCCAAATCGGCAGTAATAAGAAAACGATAACTTTTCGGAAACATACCGCAACGGAGAAGAATCCAAAGATCTTAATAGAGAAAGCGCTCGATGTCTTGTTGGGAGCCGTGGATTTGAAAGTGAAACTTACTTTAGAAAATCATAAGATATGGAACTTATATGTGCTAGAGAAGGGTAGGTTTGTCTTGATAGGGAGTTGTGAGTCTGAAGTTTCTTCTTCATGTAAAGGGGGACAACTACGTTTTGAATGCCGCTATTCTAAAACGCGAGTAAATGATTTTGCGTGTAACTACATCATTATATCCGATAATATCTCGATCGAACCAGAGAAGCCGGATACTCCCGAAGAGCCAGAAGAACCCAATGAGCCCGATGAGCCGTTGGTTCTTCCGCGGCTTCTTGCTATCCAACCGATCACCGAGTCTGTTTTCCAATTACAATATAATCTTCCGGTGGATATCCGTGAGGCGATATTCTCGATATCGGGTATCGGTAATGCCTCTCGTATGACCTATGCGGATGATATGCGGATCCATGTGAATATCAGCTTTGATAAGGAGTTGAAGGTTGGTATGGGTTATGATTTGTTGTGCTCGGGGTTAATGGATCTTGAGGGAAATAAGATTCCGGAGAGTTCTACCGAGATTCGGTTAGAATATGAAGAAGAGCCCGACGCTCCGGAGGAACCAGAAGTGCCGGTAGTATCCGTATTAATGAGGTGATGGCTGATCCGAAAGGACAAAAGGCTTTTCCGGAAACGGAGTATGTGGAACTTTATAATACGACGGATAAGGCTATAGAGTTAAATGGTTGGTCATTCTTATATGGTAGTAAGCCAACGGTATTGACAGCTTTGCTTTTGGATGCGGATGGATATATCGTGCTTTATCGGTCTGGTAGGGATATACATATTGACGATTCGGGACAAGATATGCCCTTGGATAAATTCCCGGCGTCCTTGGCGAACACGGGGAAGGAGCTTGCTTTATTCGATCCTTCCGGTAAGGAGATCGACCGGATTGCCTATGAGAAAGCGAAAGCCGGTATCGCTTGGGAACGTTCTGAAATCGGTTTTTATTTATCAACGGATGAGCGAGGAGGCACGCCGGGTTCCGCAAACTCTTCTCCTGACGATGAACCAGAAGATCCGGATAGTCCGGACACTCCCCATAAACCGGGTATCCCCACGGACATTATAGTCTTACCCAATGAGATCGTTTTTAATGAGTTGTTGCCGAATCCTTATCCGGAAGGGAGTGAGTATATCGAGCTTTATAATCGTTCGGACCGAGCATTGCCTTTGGCTGGACTATCTGTTGCTACTCGTAAATCCGATGGTACATTGAGTACGCATTATCCTTTATCTTCTATAGTCTCTCCGGTAGAACCACAAGATTATGCGTTGCTGACTAAAAGTATGAGAGGAGTGAGCGATTTTTATCTGATATCTTCGCCGGATGCTTTGCATGAATTAAAACTTCCGGTCTTGGCAAATACCTCCGCTACGCTAGTCCTGTTTCGTACAGAAGATGAGGTTATGATCGATGAGATTCGTTATACTTCTAAATGGCATGCTCCATCCGTGAAAAACGAGAAGGGGATTGCCTTGGAGCGGATTAATCCTGATAGCGATACGCAGGATGAGATGAATTGGACCTCGGCTTCGGCCACGGCGGGATACGGTACGCCCGGCTATCGGAATTCCCAATATGGAAAGCAAGATGAAGGCGAGGTCACGGGCATAGAGTCTCCCGTTTATTCTGAGGCAACGAAGGAATATACGATCTCCTACCATCTTGATGAATCCGGCTATACCTGTAGGGCCTGGATATTTGATATCTCCGGAAGGCGTATCAGTGAGGTGGTAAATCATGACTTATTAGGGATAGAAGGTGAATTGGCTTGGAACGGCCTTGCGGTGAATGGTTCCAAGGTGAGAACAGGAGTCTATATTTTCTATGCGGAACTCGTTCATCCTCAAGGAAAAATTGAACGTTATAAAGAAGTTTTCCTAGTGAAATAGAATGGGATGTGAAATATAAATACTATTTTTGTCATGAGTGATTTTGAAAGAAGGAGAGAAAAGAATAAAGAGGCACGAGAGTTAGTGAAGATACGGAGGGAGAATATCGCGAAGTATTTCTTTGACCTGTCAAAGTTGACATTTGCGGCTTTAGTGTTGGGATTAGGTGGAGCTTTCTTTAATATAGGTAATTGGGAAAGGTTATCATATGTTGATACTATACCTTTGATCATTTGGTATATTTTTGGAGTTGGCTTAGTTGCTACCGTATGGTTCGCATATATTGGAAGTTTAATACTTAAAATAGATTAGTATGATAGTAGTGGCTGTGTTTTTTACAATTGTTGCTGCAATAGCAGGGAGTATCTTACTATTTCTTCACACTCCTCGCGGAAAGCGTTGGATAAGAGGTGATTAATAGACCGCTTTATACCACTCAAGATCCTTGTACCACTCATTTAGTTTGGGCAAGGCTTCTTGGGGGACGTAGATAGATAAGCCGCTATATT
>OHDP01001230.1_pt1 | contig 11585 bp, 7 predicted proteins | sample 1567011 | NCBI WGS metagenome assembly OHDP01 (sample SAMEA3879532, study PRJEB24766) | human gut metagenome | biome: human-associated habitat; feature: feces | place: USA | collected 1985/1987
AAGGAGGAAGCGGAACGTCTGTTAAATAGCGAATCGTATATTATATAGTCTCCTCGAATGTCTTTTTTTCAGAAATCCATACGGAGCGATGAAGATCTGCTCACCTCATTGAGGCAGGGGAGCGAGGATGCGTTTACTGTTATTTATGAGCGGTATCATAAATTATTGTATGTGTTGGCCTATAAATATTTGAAAAGTACATATTCTTCGGAAGATGCCGTACAGCAAGTTTTTCTGAAATTGTGGGAGGCACGTTCCCTACTGATGGTGAACGTGAATTTAAGGAACTATCTCTATACAATGCTAAAGAATCACGTATTAAATGAGATCCGGAATAATAATAGCGCCGTAGAGAAAAATTATGAGATCGTACAATCAGCGCCGGAATATGAGGATGAACTGCTTATAAAGATAGAGGAACAAGATATGATGTCTCATTTTTACCAAGCGATCGATCACTTGCCGGAGCAGAAACGCCAAGTCTGTCTGTATAAGCTGAAAGGGAATCTTTCTAATCAAGAAATCGCCGATAAGATGAATATCTCGGTCCCCACGGTAAAAACACATTATGCGCAAGCGATAAAAATACTGCGGGCACATTTCGAGAGACTATTTTTATTTCTTTTATATTTGTGGAACTCATCCTATTGATGGCTTTGCGTGTCAATTGATAAAAGAAAATGAATATGAAAATACCCGATCTATCGATCATAGAGAAAACGCTAAATAATGAGGCTACTTCCGAGGAGTCTTGTGAGGTTGTTCGTTGGTTTAAGACCCCGGAAGGACAGGCATGGCTTGCTGAGCGTATCGATCAGGATGAGAAAACGATTCATATGGGGGAGGAAGAGGCATGGATCGACCATCCGATACCCTCAGCCGTAATGTATCAGAATATTATGCGGCAACTCCGCCGACAAAAAATACGCCGTTTTATAGCGTATGCGGCTGCGTTCTTTATACCGATCGCTTTAATTATAGGACTTTTCATACGCATAAACTCACAAGTGGATTTGTTGGCGGATGATGGCTATGACGAGGTGTACGTACCTAATGGGGAACGCATGCAAGTGCTTTTTCAAGATGGGAGTAAGGTCCATTTGAATTCGGGAAGCCGTATTCGTTATCCGAAAAAATTCGGTCTCTCCGAACGTAAGGTTTATTTGGAAGGAGAGGCTTGGTTCGAGGTCGCCAAGAACAAGAATCGGCCTTTTATCGTGGATCTTTCTTATATGGATATAAAAGTGTTGGGTACTACCTTTGATGTGAAAGCCTATCCGGAGGAAGAAGCTATATTCGTCGCTTTAGAGACAGGATCTATCGAGTTGAAATCAAGATCCTTCAAATCTTATCAATTACGCCCGGGAGAAAAAGCGGTTTATAACAAGGCTTCCGGACGTTGTGAGGTACTCCGTTCCCACGATGTCAAGATGTATTCGGCATGGAGACGTAATGTGCTCGTATTTAAGAGCGCCCCTTTATCGGACGTAATGAAAACATTGGCTCGAACTTATGATATATCCTTTGACGTGAAGGATTCTGCCGCTTTGCGATATACGTATACGATAACGACCGATAGCGTCAATTTGACCACGGTATTAAAAGAATTGGAAAAAATCACGCCTGTACTATTCGAGGAAAAAGGGGGCAAGATAGAAGTCCGGATGAAAAAATAAAAAAATTAGCTATAACGACTCATCCTTTTAGATTTGTCGTGTGTCTATTTGATAGGAGAGCAGGAAACAGAGTGTTAACCTTAAAATAGATATGCGTATGGATTCCTCATAAATAGATAACATAAGAACAGCCGAAAAGCTCCTACCCTTTTCGGCTGCCGATCGTATTAAAAATAAATTTCTAATACCAACTATTAAAATCAATACAAATATATGAAAGAAAAGCAAGAAAGCCCTCGGCGTAGGTGCCTTTTAATATTAATTGAGAAAATACCGAATGCCATGAAGTTAACCTTTCTATTTTTAGTCATATCCTTGCTGAGTTTCACGGCTACCGCCTCGGCTCAGCGGGTTTCTATTGTGCTGGACAATGCGAAAGTGGAGAAAGTTTTAGCTACCATCACCCACCAAACCGGGTTGAGTGTTGCGTATAGCAAACAAATCGTAGATTTGAATCGGAGAGTGAGCGTTAATTTTACGAATGCAGAATTGACAAATGTATTGGATAAAATAACGGAGGGCACGTCATTAAGTTATGAAGTTAAAAATGGAAAGATCTACTTATTTGAAAAACCTATAGCGAATGCGGTCACCCAGCAAGCCAAAAAAATAACGGGTGTTGTTGTCGATTCAAAAGGGGAACCTATCATTGGAGCGAATGTTGTGGAGAAAGGTACTCAAAATGGTACGATAACAGACTTTGATGGTAAATTTATTTTGGAGGTATCGGATAACGCGACACTTCAATTTTCTTATATCGGCTTTATGCCAACAACTGTCGCTATTGCGGGACAGACTTCATTGAATGTACGTTTAAAGGAGGATACACAGGCTTTGGAAGAGGTTGTGGTTGTTGGTTATGGAACCCAGAAGAAGGTGAATTTGACAGGTTCTGTTTCTTCAGTCAAATTTGATGAGGAATTGGCGAACCGTCCGATCACTGATGCTTCTCAAGCACTTTCCGGAAAGGTTTCCGGCGTGTGGATCAGCCAGAATTCGGGTAAGCCGGGAGATGATGGAGCGCAATTGAGAATTCGTGGCTGGGGTACATTGAATAATTCGGACCCGTTGGTGATTATTGACGGAGTAGAAGGGGTATTCAGCCAAGTAAATCCGAGTGACATCGAAAGTATCACAGTCTTGAAGGATGCGGCTAGTGCGGCTATTTACGGATCAAAGGCCGCTAACGGTGTCGTTTTGGTTACGACGAAGATGGGAAAGAATAATGAGAAAACCCAAGTAGAGTTGAACTCTTACGTCGGAATGCAGCAGATCGGACGTCATTTTGATTTAGTGACGAATAGCGCCGAGCATATGACTATGGCGAATCAAGCTTTGGTGAATGGGGGAGAGAACCCTCTTTTCTCGGAAACATTGATCTCTAATTTCGCTAATGGAACAGATCCTTATAAATACCCGAATACGGATTGGTATGACTCTCTTTATCGGAATGCTTTAATAACAGGGCATAATTTATCCATTCGCGGTGGATCGGAGAAACTATCTTCCTTCTTGTCTTTGAACTATTTGAGTCAGGAAGGTATTTTGATGAACTCTAAGGCGGAGCGGTTCGGTATCCGGGCAAATGTGGAGTATAAAGTGAATTCATGGTTGAGAGTTGGCGCTCGTTTGAATTATACTCGTAGGAATTCCCAAGAGCCTTTTGATTTGTTCCGTGTATTCGAACAGCAACAAGGTGCGGCTCCTTTCATCGCTCCATATACCCGGGATGGCCGTTTCGGTTCGGTAGAAGCGATTAAGGATGATGGTACTTTATTGTATACGACTTATCAGCCGGTTATAGACGCTTCGAACGGGGCGACTAAAACATCCAAGGATTATATGGCTGTAAATGCTTTCGCTACCGTAGATTTTACGAAAGACTTGAACTTACAAGTAACATGGGCCTCTAATGGCAATTGGAAAATGGTTGATAAATATAATGAGACCCTTTATGGATATACGGATTCTGGCATAGAGACGATACCGAAAAATTACAATCGTGATGGTATTGTGTTGAGTAGAGAGCAAGTATCGACTATGCGTAATAATTTCCAAGCGACATTAAACTATAGCAAGCGATTTGCGGATAAGCATTATGTTGCCGCTATCCTTGGTACCCAATTGGAGAATTACAGTATAAAGAACGTATTTGCCCGAAGAACCAACCCACCCAAAGAAGGATTAACCCAAGTGGATGAGGGAACGGAAGGTATCAAGGGAGAGGGAAATTTTGAAGGTCTACGCATGGCATCTTATTTTGGTCGATTGAATTATGCCTTTGCGGATAAATATTTATTTGAGATGAATCTCCGTGCCGATGCCTCCTCTCGTTTTAAACGGGGAAATCGCTGGGGTGTTTTTCCGGGCTTCTCTGCAGGATGGCGTTTGAGTGAAGAGGCGTTTATTAAGAACCTGAATCTGTTTTCTAATTTGAAACTACGTGCGTCGTGGGGACAATTAGGCAATCAAACCATTGAAGGATATTGGCCTTATTTAACAGTGATCTCCCAAAATTATGACTTGAGTTATAATTATGGAGGCTCATTGGCTCCGGGTGCTGCCGTAACCGCTTTGGTGGATGAGGATATTACTTGGGAAACTACCTCTTCCTTGGATATTGGCGTGGATTTGGGCTTCTTAGGTAATAAGTTGAATATAGAAGCTGATTACTTCAATAAAAAAACAACCGATATTATCGTTCAATTGCCAATACCAAACGTATTAGGGGATAAGACCGCACCGTTTGAGAATGTGGGCGAGATGAAAAATAATGGTTTTGAGTTAGTCGTGAATTATGATAATCTTGAGACGAGCAGAGATCGCCTTGGATTTAACGTAGGACTAAACTTTACGTATATCGATAATAAAGTAACGAAATTTCAAGGTGGAAACTCTCCGGACCAGCTTTATTTGATTCGTGAGGGATATCCGTATAAGGCTTTGTATGGCTATAAAGCGGTTGGCATCTATCAATCGGACGAAGAAGCCGCTCAACATATGCATAGCAATGGGCTTAAGCCGGAAATGGGAAATCTGAAATACGAGGATGTTAATAATGATGGAAAATTAGACTATCAAGATAAACAAGTACTTGGTAATACGATTCCTAAAATTACGTATGGACTTACTGCCGGCTTACGCTATAAAGGGTTTGACTTAAATATCTTATTCCAAGGTTTGGGACAGGCGAATGCGTTTACGAAGAGCGGCATGACCCGTATGCAATACGAATGGCTGACTATTTCTGATAAATGGCGGGATGCGTGGAGCCCAGAGAATCCGGACTCAAATATACCGATGCTTCGGTTTGACTCTTCATGGGACACGTATGACTCCTCATTTTGGGTACATCGTATCGATTTCTTGAAATTGAAGAACTTACAATTAGGTTATGCGTTCCCTGAATGGATTACCTCAAAGCTAAAAATGCAACGGTTGTATGTATATGCGAATGCCCAGAACCTGTTTACGATTATGTGGAAAAAAGGGTATGAAGGATATGATCCGGAAAGAAATACGTTTGATTCGGGTACCAATTATTACCCGACTCCGAGAATATTTACATTTGGTATAAATCTTAATTTCTAAAAGTATGAAACAGTTATTAGCATATTGCTTATCAATTATACTATGTGTCTCTTTCACGGGATGTATGGAGAATTATTTGGATTTGTATCCTGAGGATAAGATTACTTCGGCGAGTTTCCCGGAAAATGAATCGGATATCAAACTCCTTTTAAATGGTGTCTATGCTCAATTGAGGGAAAAAGAGGTTTATAATCAAGGCTTGTTTGGCTTTGGCATAACGGATGGAGCTACCCCTAACGCATTTAACTGGGGAACGGATGAGGTTTTTAATAAGTTGGGTGCCGGGCGATTGAGCTCTAGTGACGGAGGAGTCGTAACGTATCGTTGGAAAAGATGTTACGAGATAATCTCCCGGGCAAACTATTTGTTGGCCTGTATGGATTTAGTGGATTTATCGGAAGAAGCGAAAGCCAAATATTCAGGTGAGACTCATTTTCTACGGGGACTGGCTTATTCCGTGCTAGCGGAAACCTATGGTGGGGTACCTATTATATTGACGGACATTTCCACGGAAGAAGCTCGTAGCTTGAAGCGGGCGAGTTTGGAGGAGACTTGGCAACAAGCGCTGGATGATTATGAGGTTGCGATCACCAATCTGGGAGTGGATGCTCCTGAGCCGGGGCGTGCTACCAAGGGGGCGGCTTTAGGTATGAAAATGCGAGCCTACTTATACCAAGGTAAATACAAGGAGGTTCTGTCTTGTGTCGAGCAAATTGATGCGTTGAAGAAATATGGTCTATTCCATAGTTATGAGGGTTTGTTTGATCCGGCTAATGAGAACAATAAGGAAGTATTGTTTGATATCCAATATATTGAAGGCGAGAATTCGCAAGGTTCCTATATTGACCAGTATTGCGGAACGGGTACCGGAAGTTGGACCCGTGGAAGCCGTTATGTCCCTACGGATGATTTGGTAGCGGCTTATGAGACGATCGACGGCTCTCCTGTAGATCCCGAGAATCCTTATGAGAACCGGGATCCTCGTTTAGGTTTCACGGCTGTACTTCCGGGTTCTTATTTCTTGGGCTATCGTTTCCCTAATTACCTGTATCCGGGAGGTGCGTTTAATCATGCCGGTAATCGGTTGAAACATTTAAGTACCCGTAAATATCGGATTCAGGATGAGTCAAAGCTTCCTCCTTCCGGGCAGTCTTATATCAATGATATCATACTGAGATATGCGGATGTCTTATTGTCAAAAGCGGAGGCGATTATTGAGACGAATGGAAATGTGGCGGATGCGATCGCTATCCTTAACCGGATCCGTACGGAAAGGGATGACGTTAAGATCTCTTTGCTGCCGACATCTATGAGCCGTGAGGAGGCTCGTGAGAAAGTGAGACATGAGAGACGGATTGAGTTAGCATTAGAAGGACGTTATTGGTCAGATGTAAAACGTTGGAAAATCGGTAAGGAACTTTACCCTATGATTATTAAGGATCATGAGGGTAGCGTGATCGAGACGAAGTTCCCAAATGGCTATTTGGAATATTACGATTTATTACCGATTCCTGATAGCGAGCGTTCTTTGAATCCGAATTTGGATCAGAATCCGGGTTGGTAATGTGCAACTAAAAGAAAAATGAAATGAAACTTATATCTAACATAATATCGGTATTAGCCTTTTCAGGAGCGGCCGTGGCTACTCAAGCGGCGGAAAGGCCAAATGTGATCATCGTATTTATCGATGATTTCGGATATGGGGATTTAGGTTGTTACGGGAGTACGAAGCATCGTACTCCCCATATCGACCAGATGGCTAAAGAGGGAATACGACTGACCGATTTTTATGTGGGTTCGAGCGTGAGCACACCTTCCAGATCGGCTTTATTGACAGGGTGTTATCCAAGGCGAGTCTCCATGCATGTAAATGCGGACCCTACACCTTTGATGTCCAAAGGGAGGCAAGTGCTATTTCCAGCTTCGCATAAAGGCTTGAATCCCGGTGAGATAACGATCGCCGAGTTGATGAAGGAGCAGGGATATGCGACGGCTTGTATCGGGAAATGGCATCTAGGGGATCAATTGCCATTTCTTCCTACCCGGCAGGGTTTCGACTACTATTATGGTATTCCTTATAGTAACGATATGGATCGTCCGTATTGTCCGTTACCCTTGATGGAACAGGAGGAGGTAATAGTGGCTCCTGTCGGTCATGATTCCTTGACGATTCGTTATACCAATAAGACTGTGGAGTTTATAAAGTCTCATAAGGAATCTCCGTTCTTTATTTACTTGTGCCATAATATGACTCATAATCCGTTAGCGGCTTCTCCCGCTTTCAAGGGAAAGTCTCAGAACGGACTCTATGGAGATGCGACCGAGGAATTGGATTGGTCGATGGGAGTCTTGCTTGAGACTTTAAAGGAGGAAGGATTGGATCAAAATACCTTGATTATCTTTACTTCCGATAATGGTGCGGATGAACACTTCGGTGGTACGAACCGTCCGTTGAGAGGCCAAAAGGGTACGACGTATGAAGGTGGGTTCAGGGTGCCTTGTATAATGAGATGGCCCGCTAAAATACCGGCGGGACAGGAGACTGATAATCTGGTGACTTCGATGGATTTCTTACCGACATTGGCGCATTATTGCGGTTATGCGGTTCCTTCCGACCGGGTGATAGATGGGCATAATGTGTCTGGAATCTTGGAGGGAGAATCGATGGCATCGCCCACGGAGACTTTCTATTATTACCAGAAACAACAATTACAGGCGGTACGTTGGGGAAACTGGAAGTATCATTTACCTTTGAAGGAACGTATCAAAGGCCCTCACTTCCCGGATACGGAAGTCGGTGAAGCTCGTTTATATAATTTGGCGAATGATTTGTCGGAAACAACCAATGTCATCGATAAACATCCCGAAGTAGTGACGAAGATGAATCAATGGATCGAACAGGTTCGTAGTGATATGGGAGATTGGGGATATGAAGGCCGGAACCAGCGTCCTGCCGGTATTATAGATGAACCTTTTCCCCGTTTACTTAAATAAAAAGATACGCATATGAAAACACTGAAATCATTGTCTGTTTTAACAGCGGCGGTATTATCGAACAGCTTGAGCTTGAACGCTGCCTCGGATGCGGCCAATAAGCCTAATTTTGTAATCATATTCTGTGACGATATGGGATATGGGGATTTGAGTTGCTATGGGAATCCCACGATCCGCACACCGAATATAGACCGTATGGCTTGTGAAGGAATGAAGCTGACCCAGTTTTATGTGGGGGCCGGAGTTTCTACGCCAAGTCGGGCCGCGTTAATGACCGGACGTTTGCCGGTTCGAAATGGATTATATGGAGATCGGGTAGCCGTACTTTTCCCTAACTCAAAGGCTGGGTTAGGACAAGATGAGGTCACGATCGCCAAGGTTTTACAACAAAGTGGGTATGCGACCGGCTGTGTAGGCAAATGGCATTTAGGAGCGTTCTCTCCCTATTTACCGACGGATCATGGTTTTGATACCTATTTCGGCATACCTTATTCCAATGATATGAGCCCCGTTCAGAATAAAGGCGCGCATGCCCGGAATTTTCCACCGACTCCATTGATAGTGGATGGTAAGCAAATCGAATCGGAACCGGATCAGGGAGAATTAACCCGTCGCTATACGGAGAAAGCGGTATCGTTCATCAAGAATCATTCAAAGGAGCCTTTCTTCCTTTATTTCGCTCATACCTTCCCGCATATCCCATTGTACACGAATGCCCGTTTCGAGGGAACGAGCAAACGAGGCCTGTACGGAGATGTGGTTGAGGAAATAGACTGGAGCGTTGGTGAAGTGTTGAAGGCTCTGCGTGAAAATGGCTTGGACGAGAATACGTTTGTTATTTTTACCAGCGATAACGGCCCGCATCATGAGGGTGGAGCTGATCCCGATTTTTTCAAGAGTTACGGACCTTTTAGGGGGATCAAACGGGATGTATATGAAGGAGGCATCCGTATACCTATGGTGGCATGGTGCCCGGGTACGATCAAGGCCGGAGCCCAATCGGATCATATAAGCGCATTCTGGGATGTCATGCCGACATTGGCAGAACTTACAGGTACGGTTTTGCCCGAGAAGACGGATGGAATCTCTTTCTTACCAACCTTGTTATCAAAGAAAGATCAACAGGCCCATGATTATTTATATTGGGAATTTCACGAGTTGAATGGCCGGGAAGCATTACGCTCCGGTAAATGGAAACTAATCCGGCAACCGATCGTGGGTGAGACTATATTGGAACTGTATGATTTAAGTAATGATATACACGAGGATACAAATCTGGCGGAGAAATATCCCGATAAGGTAAAAGAACTGGCAGTCTTGATGGACAACGCCCGCATAGAGTCTCCGTACTTTAACTTTGGAAGAGAAAAGTAAACGTGCGAGAAGAGAATAAAGTGTAGGCGTAATATCTGTTAGGTAATGATAAAAAAGGCTTTCTTTCAGCGAGAAAGCCTTTTTTTTGTATCTTTGGCTCTCGTAATTTTAAGACAAAAAGAAGTAAGACTATGTTAGACGTTCAAGCGATCCGAAAAGACTTTCCGATCTTGGATCATAAGATATACGATAAACCGCTGATATATTTCGATAATGGTGCTACTACCCAGAAACCTCGTCAAGTGGTAGAAAAGATAGAGAATGGATATTATAACGTAAACGCTAATATCCACCGAGGCGTACATTTCTTGAGCCAAGCGGCGACAGAGGCGCATGAGGAGGCTCGCAAAACGGTACAGCATTTCTTGAATGCCCGTTTCTCGAATGAGATTATTTTTACCCGGGGAACTACGGAATCCATTAATTTGATCGCTTCCAGCTTTACGGATGAATGTATGTCGGCAGGGGATGAGGTGATCGTGTCCGTGATGGAGCATCATTCCAATATCGTTCCTTGGCAGATACAAGCGGCCCGGAAAGGTATTACGTTGAAGGTGATCCCGATGAATGAGAAAGGGGAGTTGAATCTGGATGAGTATCGTAAATTATTCTCGGATAAGACTCGTTTGGTTTCCGTGACTCATGTGTCTAATGTCTTGGGTACGGTGAATCCGGTAAAGGCGATGATCGAGATCGCTCATGAACAAGACGTGCCGGTGTTGATAGACGGGGCTCAAGCCGTTCCGCATATGAAGGTGGATGTGCAGGACTTGGATGCGGAGTTTTATGTTTTCTCCGGGCATAAGATTTACGGACCGACGGGTATCGGGGTCTTGTATGGTAAAGAGGAGTGGTTGGATAAACTTCCTCCGTATCAGGGAGGAGGCGAGATGATCGCTACGGTCTCGTTCGAGAAGACAACTTTTAATGAACTTCCCTTTAAGTTCGAGGCGGGAACTCCGGATTATATTGGTAGTACGGCGTTGGCGGAAGCTTTGCGGTATGTAGACCGGATCGGTATAGAGAATATAGCTACTTATGAGGATGAGCTTCTACGATATGCGACCGCTGGATTAAATACGATTGAAGGGATGCGTATTTTTGGACAAGCGGATCATAAAGGAGCGGTGCTTTCTTTTTTGGTGGGTAATATCCATCATTACGATATGGGGATGTTGCTGGACCGTCTGGGAATAGCGGTTCGTACAGGGCATCATTGTGCCCAGCCTTTGATGCATGCCTTAGGAATCGAGGGTACGGTGCGGGCGTCTTTCTCCTTTTATAATGCGAAAGAGGAGATCGATACGTTCATCGCAGGTGTGGAACGAGTTCGGAAGATGTTTTGAGTATGATGTATTATATTAAGAAATATCCGTTTTCACTGGCGATTATATTGGTCGTTATTTACTTGTCGTTCTTTAAGCCGCCGAAGATGGATGATATCCCTTTATTCCCGGGTGTGGACAAGGTGGTTCATTTCTGTATGTATGGGGGGATGTCGGGTATGCTATGGCTGGAGTTCTTGCGGAATCACCGGAAGTATGAGACGGTATTATGGCATGCTTGGATCGGGGCAGTTTTATGCCCGATCGTTATGAGTGGGATTATTGAGATATTGCAAGAATATTGTACGACGTACCGGGGTGGGGATTGGTTTGATTTCTTGGCGAATACTTGCGGGGTGATCGCTGCTACGGCATTCGCTTGGTTCGTGCTTCGCCCTTGGATTGTGAAGGATTTGAATAGTTAAAATTACGATGCCCATTCAAAGGAGCTTATGATGGGCATTCAAAGGAGCTTACGATGCCCATTGTAAGGATGCTTGAATGAGCATCGTAAGCATGTGGCGTGTTTTACGATAAAAAGAGATAGACACATGTTATTACCATATATGGAAACCGGGCGTATAGAGGCCGGGTGTGATGAGGCGGGAAGAGGCTGCTTGGCGGG
>OHDP01001240.1_pt1 | contig 11483 bp, 10 predicted proteins | sample 1567011 | NCBI WGS metagenome assembly OHDP01 (sample SAMEA3879532, study PRJEB24766) | human gut metagenome | biome: human-associated habitat; feature: feces | place: USA | collected 1985/1987
GTGGTCGGCGTGGGGCTGTTGATTACCGTACTCTCCTTCTTCATTCTGTTGTTGAGTATTTTCCTGATGCTGCAAAAGAACTTGAAGAAGCTCGAAGACCTGTTGATGCTCGGCTATACGCCTGCGCAGGTGGCACGGCCCTATCAGTTGCTGGCGCTGGGGCTGAACCTGTCGGTGCTGGCGTGCGCCGTGCCGGTGGTCGTTTGGGTGCGGTCGAAATACCTCCCGATGGTACGAATGCTCGGTGAGGATTATGCGGCGCCCGGTATCTGGGGAATGCTTCTGGCCGGGATCCTCGTGGTCGGGGCGGTAGTGTTGATCGATATGCTGGTGATCCGTCATAAGGTGAACGGACTTTGGACACAGCGGTAGCGTCGTGATGCAATAATGATAAAAAGAGCAGCCTTATGGCTGCTCTTTTTCATATTCGCTAATGCGCCCAGGATTCGAAATTCCAGGTCAGTTCGAGCCGGTCGAGTCCGGCCGTCGTGCAACGGATGTTGCCGTGCAAGCCTTCCGAAGACGGGTTGATGTTGGCGAAAGCGTTCCAGCCCGCGACGAAGGAGCAGTCGTTGTAATAGTAGGAGGTCGTGGCGCCGGTTACTTCGAAAGGACGGTCGGCATACTGATAATAGACGAAGGCTTTGGAGGCCGAGGAGCCTTCGCCCGACCAGTCGGAGCGATAGATACGTCCGACTTTTTCATCGCCCCGGTAAGCGATGAAATCCCCGAGGGTCGCCACGAGTGCTGCCGGGTCGCTTGCGGTGCCGGGCCAGTATCCGGCCATGTTACCGCCGCGCCGGTCCGCGACCTGCAACTGTTCGGCAGGAAATTCGAGGGGAAGTGCCAACGTTGCCGCTCCGTTCTCGTACGGTGCCTCGACCGTGGCGATGATACTCCAATCTACACCCGTGATTTGGACCGCGATCCGGTCGAAAGTCGTCTTCGGGGGAAGATTTCGGATGTCGGTAATTACCAGCGGATAAGTTTTCGGCTCCGGTTTCGGTTCGGGCAACGGGATCGTGGGATCCGGTGCCCCTTCATTTTCCTGGGTGTCGTTGCATCCGGCTGTCAGGAGTACCGGGGCCAGCAGTGCGAGTAATAGGGAGCAGAGGCTTATTTTTCGGTATGGGATAATTCTGGTTATCATAGGTGTAGGTCTTTCTTGGTTGTCAGAGGCGGCGGTTCTGTGCGGTGCCGATTCCGGGAACAACCATAAGGCATACCATCGGAAGTGTCGGCGACATAGATGGCTTATGGCTCTTGCAGATCGGCGAACCAGTAGGTGTAGGTTTTCTCCGTGCCGTCGTCGAGCCGTATGTCGTAACTTCGGGAGAAGGGACTCCCCAGCCGGAACCGGACGGGCGTGCGGAAAATCGGGCCGTCGTAACAGAAGGTGTGGTATTCTCCGTTTTCGCCGTTGGGATCCGTCCCCGCAGGCAGGGAGGCGATGAAATCGGAGTCGATGGTCCGCCCGATGGCTGCGGCTCCCAGTCCGTCGGCCATGGTCGTTACTACGACGGTTTGCAGGCCTGAGGCCAGGAAATCGTGCATCACGGTTTCGGAGCTGCGGCCCCAAAGGGGTTCGACGACTTCGATGCCGTGCGGAGCGAGTTGCTGTTCCCGGTATTTGCGAACGTCGTGCAGGAAGATGTCTCCGAAGATGAAGTGCGTTACACCTTGTGCTTTGAAATGCGCGACGGCTTGCGACATAGCTGTCTGATAATCCTCCATATCGCCTTTGGGCGTGAGATCGACCGCATGGAGGGGAATGCCGATGCTTGCGGCCTGTGCCTGTAAAAGGGGAAAAGGGATCCCGTGCATGGTCGAGCGTCGGGTGTCGTGATTGACGGTCGTCAGCAGGGCGACGATTTCATAGCGCTGCGATTCGATGGCACGCCACAGCGCATGGGCGGAATCCTTGCCGCCGCTCCAGTTAAAAACAGCCTTCGTACGTTCCATACGGCAAAATTAGTCGATCGGAGGAAATTTCGTGTATCTTTTAGGGATAAATCAGAGTGTGTGGTAATGATTGTCATGATAAAATGATGAATTTCACCGTCTTTTGGAGATTCTCCCAAGACGACATTTGAATAGGACGTGCCGTGAAATACTGCTTTGTATCGTTTTCATATAAATTTTTTTGCTGTGGGACGTCGATTTGTGCTTTCGGTTTGGTTGTGGTATGGACTTATTTGCGACTTTTTCTGCGTTCCGGATAAAAAAGTCCGCGCAACTATTTTTTAATTCCCGAAAGAGTGCTATATTTGCACCCGATTTCGCGTTCGATTTCGATCGCCGAGAACGTTCTTTGAGAGGAGTGATAAAATAAAATGATCAAATTTTTGGTTGTTAATTTTATTTTCCTTAATTTTGCAATCCAAATTGGTCTATATGCCGATGTAGCTCAGTTGGCCAGAGCAGCTGATTTGTAATCAGCTGGTCGGGGGTTCGAATCCCTCCATCGGCTCCAAAAAAACCTTGCGGAGCCGACACGGTGGAGTTAGCGAAAGCGGTTTAGAAACATAAGGGAAGTTACCAGAGTGGCCAAATGGGGCAGACTGTAAATCTGCTGGCTTATGCCTTCGGTGGTTCGAATCCATCACTTCCCACATAAAAAGAGTGCCGAACGGGTTGTCTGTATTTCCGAGTCGATCGGGAAGGGGAAACTCCTTGCGGTGCGTTTTTGCGGAAGTAGCTCAGTTGATAGAGCATTAGCCTTCCAAGCTAAGGGTCGCGAGTTTGAGCCTCGTCTTCCGCTCCAGAAATGCAGTTGACGCGTGATGCAAACCTCTTTGAGGAGAGGTATTGCGTCGCTCGTCACTCTTGCGAAACGACAGACGTTTTGAAGAGCAGAATTTTTATAAAATCTTAATACTTTTATACTATGGCAAAAGAAAAATTCGACCGTTCCAAACCGCATGTGAACATCGGTACTATCGGTCACGTTGACCACGGTAAGACGACTCTTACTGCAGCGATCACCACCGTTCTGGCTAAAAAAGGCCTTTCTGAGCTTCGTTCGTTCGATTCTATCGACAACGCTCCCGAGGAGAAAGAGCGTGGTATTACGATCAACACTTCGCACGTTGAGTACCAGACTGCAAATCGTCACTATGCACACGTTGACTGCCCGGGTCACGCCGACTATGTGAAGAACATGGTTACCGGTGCCGCACAGATGGACGGTGCGATTCTGGTTGTTGCCGCAACCGACGGTCCGATGCCTCAGACCAACGAGCACGTGCTGCTGGCTCGCCAGGTGAACGTACCGAAGATCGTTGTGTTCCTGAACAAATGCGATATGGTGGACGATCCCGAGATGCTCGACCTGGTCGAGATGGAGGTTCGTGATCTGCTGAGCAAATACGACTACGATGGCGACAACGCTCCTATCATCCGTGGTTCCGCACTGGGTGGTCTGAACGGCGAGGCTAAGTGGGAAGACAAGATCATGGAGCTGATGGATGCGGTTGATAACTATATTCCGATTCCGCAGCGCGAGAACGAGAAGCCGTTCCTGATGCCTGTCGAGGACGTATTCTCGATCACCGGCCGTGGTACCGTGGTTACGGGCCGTATCGAAACCGGTGTTATCCACGTAGGTGATCCCGTTGAGATCGTAGGTCTCGAGGAGAAGACCCTGACTTCGACCTGTACGGGTGTCGAGATGTTCCGCAAGCTGCTCGACGAGGGCGAGGCCGGCGACAACGTAGGTCTGCTGCTCCGCGGTATCGACAAGAAAGAGGTTAAGCGCGGTATGGTTGTCGCTAAACCGGGTTCTATCACTCCGCACACCAAGTTCCAGGCTGAGGTTTATATCCTGAAGAAGGAAGAGGGTGGCCGTCACACGCCGTTCCACAACAAATACCGTCCCCAGTTCTATCTGCGTACGATGGACGTAACGGGTGAGGTTCACCTGCCCGCAGGCGTCGACATGGTTATGCCGGGCGACCACGTGACCATCACCGTGAAGCTGATCTACCCCGTTGCTCTCAACGAAGGTCTGCGTTTCGCAATCCGCGAGGGTGGCCGTACGGTAGGTGCAGGTCAGATTCTGAAGATTCTCGCCTAATCCCAGGGATATTTCAGTAGTGCAGGGATTGACTTGCACTACTTTTTAGGAGCATAGTTCAAGGGTAGAATAGCGGTCTCCAAAACCGTTGATGGGAGTTCGAATCTCTCTGCTCCTGCTAAAATAAAGTAAGAAGAATATGTTCAATTACGTAAAAGAATCTTATAACGAATTGGTTCATAAAGTGACCTGGCCGACGTTCGCACAGTTGCAGAACTCGACGGTAGTGGTGATGGTCGCTTCGTTGATCTTCGCCATCGTGATTTTGGCGATGGACATTTCGTTTGAGAACATTATGGAGGCTATCTACAGGACCCTGGCTAAGCTCGGTCGTTAATTGTTTTTGTGACCATGAGCGAAACAGCGAAACAGTGGTATGTAGTTCGTACGATCGGAGGCAAGGAGAATAAGGTAAAAGAGTACATCGAATCCGAAATCCGCCACAGCCACCTGGAAGAGTATATTTCGCAGGTGCTGATTCCGACCGAAAAAGTCTATACGATCCGTAACGGTAAGAAGGTTTCCAAAGAGAAGGTTTCTTATCCGGGATATGTATTGATTGAAGCCGCCTTTGTCGGTCAGATCCCTATTATCATTCGTAATATTCCCAACGTGCTCGGTTTTTTGGGTGACACCAAGGAGGACAGCCGCAAGATGATCGCTACGCCCCTGCGTCCGCAGGAGGTCAGCCGCATCCTGGGGCGTGTCGATGAATTGAGTTCGATGGAGGAAGAAAACGAAATACCATTCTTTGTCGGCGAAACCATCAAAGTTACAGATGGTCCTTTTTCAAGCTTCCAAGGTACCATTGAGGCCGTCGACAACGAGCGCAAGAAACTCACGGTATCGGTGAAGATATTCGGGCGCAAAACTCCTATGGAGTTGAGTTTCACACAAGTTGAAAAAGAATAATTAACCAAGGAAAACTATGGCAAAAGAGGTTGCTGCATTTATCAAATTGCAGATCAAAGGTGGTGCTGCCAATCCTTCTCCCCCGGTGGGACCAGCATTGGGTTCAAAAGGAGTCAATATTATGGACTTCTGCAAGCAGTTCAATGCCAGAACACAAGACAAGGCGGGAAAAGTTCTTCCGGTCATCATCACGGTTTACAGCGACAAGTCGTTTGACTTCATCGTAAAACAGCCGCCTGTAGCCATTCAACTCAAGGAGGCAGCCAAAGCTAAATCGGGTTCCGCACAGCCCAACCGCGACAAGGTCGGTCAGGTGACGTGGGATCAGGTGCGTGAGATCGCTCAGGACAAAATGTCCGATATGAACTGTTTCACGATCGAGGCTGCTATGCGTATGATCGCTGGTACTGCGCGCAGTATGGGTATCAACGTCGTTGGAGAATTTCCTAACAAGTAATTGCAATTACAAGAATGAGTAAGTTGACAAAAAATCAAAAGATCGCCTACGCTAAGGTGGAAGCCGGTAAGGCTTACAAGCTCTCGGAGGCTGCCGCTCTTCTGAAGGAAATTACGTTCACGAAATTCGACGCTTCGGTGGATATCGACGTGCGTCTGGGAGTCGATCCCCGCAAGGCCAATCAGATGGTCCGCGGCGTTGTGACGCTGCCCCACGGTACGGGTAAGCAGGTGCGGGTGCTCGTGCTCTGTACTCCCGAAAAGGAGGCCGAAGCACAGGCTGCCGGCGCCGATTACGTAGGTTTGGACGAGTTTGTTGATAAGATCAAGGGCGGCTGGACCGACGTTGACGTTATCATCTGCACGCCGAACGTAATGGGCAAGGTTGGTGCGCTGGGCCGTATTCTGGGTCCCCGCGGCCTGATGCCGAACCCCAAGACCGGCACGGTTACGATGGAAGTTGGAAAGGCTGTAAGTGAGGTAAAATCGGGTAAGATCGACTTCAAAGTGGACAAGTTCGGTATTATCCACACTTCAGTTGGTAAGATTTCGTTCTCTGCGGAGCAGATTGCCGATAACGTGAATACGGTGCTCAGCATGATTATGAAATTGAAACCGGCTGCAGCGAAAGGTTCTTATGTTAAGAGTATTTTCCTCTCGACGACTATGAGCCCTGGCTTGCAGATCGATGCTAAATCAGTAGAAACTAAATAAGAGGGAGGATTTAAGAGATGACGAAGGAAGAAAAATTGGTTGTCATTGACAGCCTCGCCGAGCAGCTCAACGAGTATCCTCACTTTTACATTACGAACATCGAGGCTTTGAATGCCGAGCAGACTGCGTCGTTGCGTCGCAAGTGCTTCGAAAGCGACATCAAGCTGGTGGTCGTAAAGAACACGCTTCTTGCCAAAGCGCTGGAGCGGGTGGAGAAAGCGGATGCTGATTTGGTGAAAGTATTGGAGGGTTCGACCTCGGTAATGTTCGCCCACACGGGCAAGACGCCTGCGGTGCTGATCAAGGAGTTCCGCAAGACTTCCGACAAGCCGGTACTGAAAGCGGCGTACGTGGAAGGCTGCGTGTATGTAGGCGACAACCAGTTGGACACTCTGTGCAACATTAAGAGCCGGGAGGAGCTTATCGGCGATATCATCGCCCTGCTGCAATCTCCTGCGAAGAATGTTATCTCTGCATTGCAGTCTAATGCAGGCCAAAAGATTGCGGGTATCGTAAAGACGCTCGAAGAAAGAAATTAACAAACAAGAATTCAAACAAAATTTAATAAGATTGAACTTATGGCAGATGTAAAAAAATTAGCTGAAGAATTGGTAAATTTGACAGTTAAGGAGGTAAACGAGTTGGCTACGATCCTCAAAGAGGAGTACGGCATTGAACCCGCAGCTGCAGCCGTTGCTGTTGCAGCGCCTGCTGCCGCCGCCGGAGAGGCTGCTGCCGCTGAGAAGAGCGCATTCGACGTGATTCTGAAGAACGCTGGCCAGTCGAAGCTCCAGGTTATCAAAGTTGTGAAGGATATCGCAGGCCTGTCGCTGGGCGATGCCAAGGCTTTGGTTGATGCTGCTCCGAAAGCAATCAAGGAGGGTGTTTCCAAGGAGGAGGCCGAGTCGATCAAGGCTCAGCTCGAAGAGGCAGGTGCTGAAGTTGAGGTTAAGTAGTTTCTACTTAAAAGTTTCAGGACAAACTCAGGGTATAGGGCTTACGCTGCTGTAAGCTCTATGCCTTTTCTGGTCTAAAGATTAGAAGTGCCGACAGGAGCTGTGTCTGGTCTTTGGAAGTTTGGATGCTCTCAGGGTGTAATCTGTTTACACTGGGGGCATTAGCGGGATTAGAAGAGGTCCGCTGCGGGGGCTTCCCCCGGAATACTTAAACCTTCAACTTTAATTTGGATTTTACCGATGTCCACGACAAAAACACAACAAAGAGTTAGCTTTTCGACAGTCAAGAACCGGGTGCCTTATCCCGACTTGCTGGAGGTACAGCTTAAATCGTTCCGGGATTTTTTCCAGATGGACACCACGGCCGAGAATCGTAAGAACGAGGGGCTGTATAAGGTGTTTCAGGAGAATTTTCCCATTACCGATACCAGAAACAATTTCGTTCTGGAGTTCATCGACTACTATATCGACCCGCCCCGCTATTCGATCGAAGAGTGTCTGGAACGCGGCCTGACTTATAGTGTTCCCTTAAAAGCCAAATTGAAACTATATTGTACCGATGACGAGCACGAAGATTTCGGCGTGGTCGTGCAGGATGTCTATTTCGGTACGATTCCCTATATGACCGAACGTGGTACGTTCGTCATCAACGGTGCCGAGCGCGTCATCGTTTCGCAGCTCCACCGCTCGCCGGGCGTGTTCTTCGGACAGAGCATGCACACCAACGGTACGAAGCTCTATTCAGCTCGTATCATCCCGTTCAAGGGATCGTGGATCGAGTTCGCTACCGACATCAACAACGTGATGTACGCGTACATCGACCGTAAGAAAAAGTTGCCCGTTACGACCCTGCTGCGTGCCATCGGTTTCGAAGCCGATCAGCAGATCCTCGAGATTTTCGATCTCGCGGACGAAGTGAAAGTGACCAAAGCCGCTCTGAAGAAGGCCGTCGGCCGCAAGCTGGCCGCCAGGGTTCTTTCGACCTGGGTCGAGGATTTCGTGGACGAGGATACGGGCGAGGTGGTTTCGATCGAACGTAACAACGTGATCGTTGACCGAGAAACGGTGCTCCAGGAAGAGCATATCGACCAGATTATCGAGAGCGGTGCCAAGACGATTCTGCTGCATAAGGAGAATCTGTCGGGTATCGATTTCTCTATTATATACAATACTTTACAGAAAGATCCGTGTAACTCCGAAAAAGAAGCCGTGGTGTATATCTATCGCCAGTTGCGTGCTTCGGAGCCGCCCGACGAGGCCACGGCCCGCGACGTGATCGAGAAGCTCTTCTTCTCGGACAAGCGTTACGACCTGGGCGATGTCGGCCGTTATCGGATCAACAAGAAGCTCGATTTGGACATCGATCCGGCGATCCGCACGCTGACGCGCGAGGACATCATCGCCATCATCAAGTACCTGATCCAGCTCATCAACTCGAAAGCCGAGGTGGACGATATCGACCACCTCTCGAACCGTCGTGTCCGCACGGTGGGCGAGCAGCTTTCCAACCAGTTCTCGGTAGGTTTCGTGCGTATGGCACGTACCATCCGCGAGCGTATGAACGTGCGTGACAACGAAGTCTTCACGCCGGTCGATCTGATCAACGCCAAGACGCTCTCTTCGGTGATCAATTCGTTCTTCGGTACTTCGCAGCTTTCGCAGTTCATGGACCAGATCAACCCGCTGGCCGAAATCACGCACAAGCGCCGTCTGTCGGCCCTCGGTCCCGGCGGTCTGTCCCGTGACCGTGCATCCTTCGAGGTTCGAGACGTACACTACTCTCACTACGGCCGTCTGTGCCCGATCGAGACCCCTGAAGGTCCGAACATCGGCCTGATCTCGTATCTGGCAACCTACGCACGCATCAACGACATGGGATTCATCGAGACTCCTTACCGTACCGTGACCAACGGACAGGTGGATCTCAACAATGCCGATATCAAATATTATTCGGCCGAAGAGGAGGAGGGGCAGGTGGTCGCCCAGTCGAATGTTCCGATCGACGACGAGGGCCATTTCCTGCAGCCCGACCGCATCAAGGCCCGTGAAGGCGCCGATTTCCCCGTTGTGACGGCCCAGGAGGTGACGCTCATGGACGTAGCTCCGAACCAGATCGCGTCGATCGCGGCAAGTCTGATCCCCTTCCTGGAGCACGACGATGCGAACCGTGCCCTCATGGGATCGAACATGATGCGCCAGGCCGTGCCGCTGGTGACTTCGGAAGCCCCGATCGTCGGCACGGGTATCGAGAAGGACATGATCTCCGACAGCCGCATCCAGATCATCGCCGAGGGCGACGGTGAGGTGGTATTTGCGGATGCAACCAAGATCCAGATCAAATACCAGCGGACGGAAGAGGAGGTGATCTGCTCGTTCGAGCCGGAAATTACGACTTATGAACTGCCTCGCTACCGTCGTACGAACCAGAATACGTCGATCACGTTGAAACCGGCCGTTCTGACGGGCGACAAGGTGACCAAAGGCCAGATCCTGACCGAAGGTTATTCGACGCAGAAGGGCGAGTTGGCGTTGGGTCGTAACCTGAAGGTGGCTTTCATGCCCTGGAAGGGTTACAACTTCGAGGATGCCATCGTGATTTCGGAGCGTATTCAGCGCGAGGACATTTTCACCTCGGTCCATGTCGATGAGTACATCATGGAGGTCCGCGATACCAAGCGCGGCGTCGAGGAGCTGACTTCGGATATTCCGAACGTGAGCGAGGACGCTACCAAGGATCTGGATGCCAACGGTATTATCCGTATAGGCGCCAACGTGCATCCGGGCGATATCCTGATCGGTAAGATCACTCCGAAAGGCGAGAGCGATCCTTCGCCCGAGGAGAAGCTGCTCCGTGCGATCTTCGGCGACAAGGCCGGCGACGTGAAGGACGCTTCGCTCAAGGCGCAGCCGTCGCTGCACGGTGTGGTGATCGACACGAAGCTTTACAGCCGTGCCGGCAAGGAGAACAAGCGTGCGGGAAAGAGCTCGGAGAAGCTGCAGATCGAGAAGCTCGACGAGAAGTTCGCAGCCCAGGTCGCCGACCTGACCAAGCAGCTCGTAAACAAACTTTATACGCTGCTTCAGGGCAAGACGACTACGGGTATCACCGATTACTTCGGCGTGGAACTCTATCCTGCCGGAACGAAATTCACCCAGAAGCTGCTCGATGAGCTCTCCCGCAAAGTCACCGACGAGAAGTCGGGCGTTGCGATGGGGTACCTGAACCTGGGGACCTGCAAGTGGACGGGCGACAGCCACCTCGATGCGCTGGTAGAGAAGACGATCAACAACTATACGATCGAATGGAAGAAGGCCGATGCCGCGATCAAGCGTGAGAAATACAACCTCACCAACGGCGACGAACTCCCCCAGACGGGCGTGATCCAGATGGCCAAGGTCTATATCGCCAAGAAGCGCAAGCTGAAGGTGGGCGACAAGATGGCGGGACGCCACGGCAACAAGGGTATCGTGGCCCGTGTCGTGCGCGACGAGGATATGCCGTTCCTCGAGGACGGTACGATCGTCGATATCTGCCTGAACCCGCTGGGTGTGCCTTCGCGTATGAACCTCGGTCAGATTTACGAAACCGTGCTCGGCTGGGCCGGCAAGGAGCTGGGACTGAAGTTCGCTACGCCGATTTTCGACGGTGCTTCGCTCGACCAGATCAACGAATATACGGCGAAGGCGGGTATTCCGCGCAGCGGGCGTACTTACCTGTACGACGGCGGTACGGGCGAGAAGTTCGACCAGCCGGCTACGGTGGGCGTGATCTACATGCTCAAGCTCGGCCACATGATCGACGACAAGATGCACGCCCGTTCGATCGGTCCCTATTCGCTTATCACGCAGCAGCCGCTCGGCGGTAAGGCGCAGTTCGGCGGTCAGCGTTTCGGTGAGATGGAGGTTTGGGCGCTCGAAGGCTTCGGCGCCGCCAATATCCTGCAGGAGATCCTGACCATCAAGTCGGATGACGTGATGGGGCGTGCCAAGGCTTACGAGGCCATCGTCAAAGGCGACAACCTGCCCAAGCCGGGTATTCCCGAGGCAATGAACGTGTTGCTGCACGAGTTGCGCGGTCTGGCCCTTTCGGTCAAGCTGGAGTAAGGGAAGGTAGGTAGTAGTATATAGAGGATAAGAAAAAAGCATTGCATTATGTCATTCAATAAAGACAATAAAGTGAATAACGGTTACAGCTCCATTTCGATCGGACTGGCTTCGCCGGAAGAGATTCTGGCGCAGTCGAGCGGCGAGGTGCTGAAGCCCGAAACCATTAACTATCGTACCTACAAGCCTGAACGCGACGGTCTTTTCTGCGAGCGTATCTTCGGTCCCGTGAAAGACTACGAGTGCCATTGCGGCAAGTACAAGCG
>OHDP01001251.1_pt1 | contig 11391 bp, 7 predicted proteins | sample 1567011 | NCBI WGS metagenome assembly OHDP01 (sample SAMEA3879532, study PRJEB24766) | human gut metagenome | biome: human-associated habitat; feature: feces | place: USA | collected 1985/1987
AGTTTTCCCTCTTATTATTTATTTCATTTGCATAATCTTAATTTTTAATATTATGGAGAGAGAATCTTTTATTTATAAACCAAAGATTGTAGTCATCGGAAGTTGTAATACGGATATGGTGGTAAAGGCTGGACGTTTACCAGTTCCAGGAGAGACTGTATTGGGAGGAACCTTTTATATGAATCCTGGTGGAAAAGGAGCCAATCAAGCCATTGCAGCCGCCCGATTAGGTGCTGAGGTTACATTAATTTCAAAGATTGGCTATGATTTGTTCGGGTTGCAAGCTTTGGAGATATACCGTTCTGAAAAAATAAATACAGAGTTCATCTTTACGGACCAAAAGAGTCCTTCGGGAGTTGCTCTAATTTCTGTAGATTCTTACGGAGAAAATAGCATCATTGTTGCACCAGGAGCGAGTCGTTCCTTATCGACCGAAGATATAGATAAAGCAAAAAGTAAATTGGAGGAGGCTGATATTATACTGATGCAATTGGAAGTACCCATTGAAACTGTAGAATATGCTGCTACTATTGCCAAAAGTTATGGAAAGAAGGTGATTTTGAATCCTGCCCCGGCTTCTGTTCTGAGTAATTCATTTTTGAGTTGTGTGCATACCATACTTCCAAATCGGATTGAGGCTGAAATGCTGTCGGGCATCAAGGTGATAGATGAGGAAAGTGCTTGGCGTGCAGCGAAAGCTATAGGTGAGAAAGGAATAGAGAATGTCGTCATTACATTAGGAAAAGATGGCGCTTATGTAAAGGAAAAGGAAGAATATACTATGATTCCTGCAAAGGAAGTAGAAACAATTGATACTACTGGTGCTGGAGATGTGTTTTGCGGAGCGTTTAGTGTCTATTTGTCCGAGAACCATACGCTGACAGAATCGGTGGAATTTGCCAATGCTGCGGCAGCTCTTGCAGTGACACGTATGGGTGCACAGAGTGCCATTCCTTATAAACGGGAGATAGCTTTATGAGATAAACCAACCTGAGTTATATTTATAAATCTGATAAAAATGAAAATTGTAGTTATTGGAAGTTCAAACATAGATATGGTTGCACAAGTCAGCCATCTTCCTGCACCGGGCGAAACAGTCGGAGACGCTTGTTTCATGCAGTTACTGGGAGGAAAGGGGGCAAATCAAGCTGTTGCGGCAGCACGGCTCGGAGCTTCTGTCACGTTTATCACTTCTTTGGGAAATGATATGTATGCGGATATTCTGAAAAAACAGTTCGAGAAAGAAGGTATCATTACGGATTACATCGTGGATGATGAATGCCATCCTACGGGTACTGCCCTCATCTTTGTGGCTGATAGTGGCGAAAATTGTATTGCAGTAGCTCCTGGAGCTAATTATTCTTTACTGCCAGATGCGGTGATACGTTTCGAAAAAGTCATTGATGAGGCGGATATGATTGTGATGCAGGCTGAGATTCCTTATGAAACGGTGAAGAAAGTGGCTTTATTGGCTAATGAGAGAGGGAAGAAAGTTTTACTTAATCCTGCTCCTGCTTGCCCAATTGATAGGGAATTGATGAATTCCGTTGATTTGTTGGTAGTGAATGAAGTGGAAGCTTCCTTTATTTCCGATATGAGTTATACGGGAGATAATCTTGATGAGATAGCTACTGCATTAATGGAATCAGGAGCACGTAATGTTATTATTACGTTGGGTAGCTGTGGGGTATATATGAAGAATAAAAAAGAAACTGTCCGTATTTCTGGTTATAAAGTAAATGCTGTTGACACAACTGCTGCAGGTGATACCTTTTGTGGTGCCTTAGCCGTGGCTTGTTCGCAGAGAGGTTTGGATAGGGAAGCATTGGAATTTGCTAATGTTGCAGCTGCAATCGCAGTTACCCGGATGGGTGCTCAGCCATCTATTCCTACACTTGAAGAAGTCGGACGTTTCAGACTTGAGAGGGAAATATCTTTATCGTTTAATCTTTAATATTTTGTACTATGTTTATTGTCAGCAGTTATACGTTAGCCGTTCTTTTCTGCTTTGTCACAATGATTTGCTGGGGCTCTTGGGGAAATACCCAGAAATTGGCGGGAAAGAGTTGGCGTTATGAGCTCTATTATTGGGATTATACCATAGGCATTCTGCTGTTTGCACTTCTTTTGGTATTCAGCTTAGGGAGTTTCGGAAGTCAAGGAAGAAGTTTTCTTGAGGACATTCGTCAAGTCAGTACGGAAAATATGGTCAGTGCATTTGTAGGAGGTGTGATTTTCAATGCTTCTAATATTCTTTTATCCGCTTCAGTTTCCATGGCGGGAATGGCGGTAGCTTTTCCGTTGGGTGTTGGGCTGGCATTGGTCCTGGGAGTTTTTATCAATTACTTTAGTGCTCCGAAAGGTAATCCGCTATGGTTATTTGTGGGGGTTCTTCTTGTGGTGGTTGCCATTGTCTGTAATGGAATGGCTGCAGGTAAGAAGCAGAATAGTGGTACTATTGGGAGCAGGGATTGTTTTAGCAACGATTGCCGGTGTATTGATGTCCTTCTTTTACCGTTTTGTTGCTTCTGCCATGGATTTGAATAATTTTATTTCTCCCACACCTGGGATGGCTACTCCTTATACAGCATTTTTCATCTTTGCTGTCGGAATCTTTTTCAGTAATTTTATATTCAATACTTTGGTGATGAAACACCCTTTTGTGGGAGTATCTGTTACTTATAAGGAATATTTTGCGGGAAAAATAGAAACACATTTGGTTGGTATCTTAGGTGGATGCATCTGGGGGCTGGGAACGGCTTTGAGCTATATTGCTGCTGAAAAGGCAGGTACTGCTATTTCATATGCACTAGGGCAGGGAGCTCCTATGATTGCTGCTTTATGGGGAGTGTTTATTTGGAAAGAGTTTGCAGGAAGTCCGCGCGGAACGAATAGACTTCTGGCAATAATGTTTGTCTTCTTTATTTTAGGGCTTTCACTTATTATATTTTCGGGAGGTAACTGATCTCTCCGATGATTTGAATATAAATTGGCTTTATTAACTTTATTAAAATAATATGAAACAGAAAAGTGTAAAATGGTGGCGGTATTTCTTTCTACTGTGTTTGATGGGAATATCAGTATGTATGTATGCTTCCGGAGGAAAAAGAACCTTAAACGGATTGGTGACAGATGTTGAGGGTGTACCTGTTATTGGTGCTAATATTCTTGTTAAAGGCCAGACTACTGGTGTGATTTCTGATGTTGAAGGTAAGTTCTCCATAACGGTTTCTTCTCCAAAAGATGTGTTGGTCATCTCATACATCGGTTATAATACCGTAGAAATGATTGTGGGCGAGAAAACAAGCATTAACGTCCAGTTGACCGAAAGTTCTAATCTTCTAAATGATGTGGTAGTTATTGGGTATGGCTCTATGAAGAAGGGGGAAATTACAAGTGCCATTACGAATGTGAAGTCTGAAGACTTTATTCAAGGAGTTGTAAAAGATGCTACCCAGTTGTTGCAAGGCAAGGTTGCTGGTTTGCAAATGGCAAGCCCATCGGGAGACCCGACAGCAGGAGTGGAAATCAATATTCGTGGTGTATCCACGATTTCTGCGTCATCAGCCCCTTTGATTGTTATTGACGGCATTCCCGGAGGAAGTCTGAATTCCATTGCTCCCGAGGATGTGGAAACCATTGATGTACTGAAGGATGGATCGGCTGCGGCTATTTATGGAACTAGAGGAACAAATGGTGTGATAATCATTACTACAAAAAAAGCAAAGCAAGGCAAAGCGTCTTTGGAATACCATGGATATGTAGCATTCGAGTCTATACAAAAGCAGACGGATGTACTGACAGCATCTGATTACAGAAGACTAGCACAGGACCCTTTGTTTAAGGATAATATCAGTGATGAAGGTGCTGATGTCAATTGGATTGATGCAATTACCCGTAATCCCGTAAATCATACTCATAATTTGTCTTTGCGTGGAGGAACTGAAAAGACAAACTATATTGCTTCGATAACCTATAGAAAGCAGGATGGTATCTTGTTGAATACAGGCAAGGAAGCTTTGACATTCAAGATTGGATTGAATCATTCGATGATGGATGACAAATTGAAAATACAGTTGAATGTCAACAATTCGACCATAAAGCAGGACGTTACTTGGTATAATGCTTATTTGCAGGCTTGCTTGATGAATCCGACGCGTCCGGTTTATAATGAAGACGGCTCCTATAAAGAATATGGAACTTCTTATAAGCCCTATAATCCGGTAGCTCTTCTGAATGAGGAAACAGACCAGGAAAAATGGAATCAACTTCTAGCGAGTGGGAAAATTACTTTTTCACCCATTGAAGGGTTGAATCTGAGTGCGATGGCGGCCATGCAGCGATATGACTCCATGAGGGACAAATGGAATACTTTCAACTATTTTACTACCACTATTGAAAATAAAAACGCTGAAGTAACCAAATGGGCAGCCGGCAGTATGGATCGGACTCTGGAACTGACAGCAGATTATTTTAAGACGATAGGAAAGCATGAGTTCTCGGGATTGGTGGGATATAGCTATCAAGATTTTGAAAGACAAGGCAGCCAGATGTATGCTATGGATTTCCCTACTGATATATTTGGCCCTTGGAATATTGGTACAGCCCAGTCTACAAAAGATGGTAAATCGACAATCAGTAGCTATAAAAATGGCAATAAGCTGATCTCTTTCTTTGGTAGACTTACCTATAACTATGATAACAAGTACATGCTGATGGGAAGTTTGAGACGTGAAGGGTCTTCAAAATTTGGCGTGAATCATAAATGGGGCTGGTTTCCTGCTATTTCAGCCGGTTGGAGAATTAGCGAAGAGAGCTTCATGAAAAATATCGGTTTCGTAGATGACTTGAAGTTGAGAGTTGGATTTGGTGTGACGGGAACAGAATTGTCAGATTCTTATCAGTCGCTGGTTTTATTGAACTATTCTGGTGTAGGCCAGATGAACGGGCAATGGACACAAGGAGTAGTACCGGCCTCTAATCCTAATCCAGATTTGAAATGGGAAACAAAATCGGAATGGAACTTAGGTATTGATTTTTCTCTTTTGAGTAGAAGATTGAATGGTACAATTGATCTTTATCAGCGGACAACTTCAGATTTATTGTCTGAATATCAAGTTCCTGTGCCACCTAACTTCATTAGTACGATGTGGGCTAATGTAGGCAAGATAAGAAATAGGGGAATTGAAGTAGCATTGGATGGAGAGGTTATCCGGACAAAGGATTTTACTTGGAGACTGGGAGGTAATTTCTCTTATAATGTCAACAAACTTTTATCTCTTTCCAATGACAAGTATCAAAGAGATTATTGGTATACGGGGTGGACTAGTTCAGGTATTCAGCAGACGACGCATATTGTAAAGGAGGGTGAACCGATAGGAAATTTTTACGGTTGGAAAGCAGTAGGACTTACCGATGATGGATTATGGTTGGTGGAAGGTGCTGATGGTAATCCTAAATTGGCCAGTGAAGCCGGACAGGAAGACAAACAAGTGATCGGTAATGGTTTGCCAAGTATGTATGCAGGTTTGAACACAACACTTTTATATAAAAAGTTTGATTTGGGAATATCTTTGAGAGGAGCTTTCGGCTTTGAAGTATTGAATGAGTATAGAATGCATTGGGAAACGATGAAGCGTATTAGTGAAGGTAATTTGCCGAAATCTGTATTGAAAAAACCTTTCGGGAGCCAGTCTTATGTTTTTGATTCTCATATGTACCATAGCTATTATGTTGAGAAGGGAGACTATGTGAAGTTAGACAATGTTACATTGGGTTATACTCTTAATCTGAATAATAAATATTTGAGAAGTGTGCGGTTATATGTGACGGGACATAATCTGCTTACTATCACTGGTTATGATGGACTGGATCCTGAAGTCAGTATTAAGGGTTTAGATCCTGGAGTTGAGCGTAAGGAGCTGTATCCTACAGTCCGTTCGTATACGGTCGGTGCTATTGTTAAATTTTAAAATGAAGAATGATGAAAAAATATAGTTTATATATATTGTTCCTGATGGGGTTGGGGGCAATGGCTGGTTCTTGCACAAATCTTGATGAGAAAATCTATGATAGGTTGGTAGACAACAACTTCTATAAAAATGAAAAAGATATCATTGCTGCCATTACACCGGTATATACGGATTATAGAGGACTTCTGGAATGGCGTAAGTGGTGGGACTTTGAAGAAACGACTGATGTGGCCGTAACACCGCGAGCAGCTTGGTTTGACGGAGGAATCTATATACGTCTGCATAAGCATACATGGAAACCGGAAGATCCCCATTTCTCAGATCTTTGGGGACAGGCCTACGGAGGAATCAGTAATTGTAATCGGGTAATTTATCAGCTTGACAATTTGGATTTCGAAGTTACTGGTAAGGAAAGTGTAATAGCTGAGTTGGAGGTAGCCCGTGCTTATTGGTATTACATACTATGTGAGGCTTTCGGTAATGTACCTATTGTAGACCGGTTTGATGTTCCGGAAGGTTTCTTGCCGGAAACCAGTAGCCGCGAAGAGGTGTTTGCATTTATAGAGAATAGTATAAAAAATAATGTTGATAAGCTGAGTGACGATACAAAGACTTACTATGGCAGATTCAATAAATGGAATGCCAAGATGTTACTGGCACGTCTTTATTTGAATGCAGAGTCATGGATAGGGAAGAATATGTATACGGAATGCATGGCACTTTGTACAGAAATAATGAACTCCAATAAATATGCCTTGGAGAATGATTATAGTGCACCTTTCTATGCCCAGAATGAAGGCTCCCAAGAGATTATATTTGCTTATCCGGCAGATGAGGTGAAGACTGGAAGTACCATTTACATGGCTTTGCAGAAAACTCTTCATCCTTCAAATGTAAAAACCTTTAATTTGCAGACATGGTTGGATAATGGGGTGTGTGCTGTTCCTACTTTTATAGATACTTATGAGGAAGGCGATAAGCGTTTACCGAAAACCTGGAGAATGGGGCAGCAGTATGGCAGTGACGGGTCTATCTTATATTGCACTGGACTTGTTCCTGGTTGGGAAGGAAAACCCTTGATTTATACAAAGGAAGTCAGCAATCTTGAAAATGGAGGAGAGGCTGAAGGTTACCGTTGCGGTAAGTATGAAATTAAAATGGGAACCTCGCGTGCGTTGGATAATGATTGGGTGGCTATGCGTTATGCAGAGGTTTACTTGATGAAAGCTGAGTGTATTTTACGTACAAATGGCAATGCGGAAGAAGCGGCACAGTTAGTCAATGAAGTACGGAAACGTGCTTTTGACGGTGACAACAAACTCTCTGGAGCTGATTTGTTGAAAACAACTAATGTAAATGGTGTTCCTGTACGTTTTGGAATTTTATTGGATGAATGGGGCCGGGAATTTGCTTTGGAAGGTTTGAGGCGTAGCCAATTGATACGTTTTGATAATAATTATACAAAAGGAGAATGGACTTTTCACGAACCTTCTAAAGAAACTTATTTAAACTTATTTCCTATTCCTTTGTCAGAGATACAAGCTAATAATAAATTGGAACAAAATGAGGGGTATAAATAGGGTGGTATATTGAAATATAAATTAAAAAATTAATTATGAAAGAACTTAGAATCTTTGGAATATGTATATGCGTGCTGCTGGGGACTGTAATGGGTAATGCAGCTTCAAAATTGCCTTCATCAGTGACGATGAGTAAGGTTCAATTAGAGAATAAGATAAAGGGAGGTTGGGCCGGCCAGACTATCGGGGTTAGCTTCGGTAGTTATACGGAATTTAGGTATCAAGGAACTTTTATTCAGGATTATCAGACGATTCCTTGGGGGGAAGGTTATGTGCAAAGATTGATGGATTCCTGGCCTGATTTATATGATGACATTTACATGGACCTCACTTTTGTAGATGTATTGGAGAAAAAAGGGCTGGATGCTTCGGTGAAAGATTTTGCTGTAGCTTTTGCTACGGCAGACTATAATTTATGGCATGCCAATCAGGCTGCGAGGTATAATATAGCTCATGGAGTGGACAATCCTGGACATTGGCTGAATAACCCACATGCCGATGACATTGATTATCAGATTGAAGCAGATTTTGCCGGACTGATGAATCCGGGTATGCCTAATTCAGCTTCTCAAATCAGTGATAAGGTGGGGCATCTTATGTGTTATGGCGATGGCTGGTATGGTGGTGTTTATGTCGGTGCCATGTATAGTCTTGCTTTTGTGTCTGATGATATCCAGTTTATTGTTACTGAGGCTTTAAAGACGATTCCGGAGGAAAGTGGTTTCTATAAATGTATTGCAGATGTGATAGAGTGGTATAAAATGTATCCTGATGATTGGAAACGTACTTGGTTCGAAATTCAGAAACATCATGCGGAAGAGATCGGTTGTCCGGATGGAGTATTTCATCCATTAGATATTGATGCTAAAATTAATGCCGCTTACATCGTTTTAGGATTATTGTATGGCAATGGTGATTTCACTAAGACAATGGAAATATCAACGCGGGCAGGTCAGGATTCAGATTGTAATCCGTCTTCTGCAGGAGGGATATTAGGCACAATGATAGGCTATGATGCTATCCCTGAATATTGGATGAAAGGTTTGAGAGGGGCGGAAGGCAAGAATTTCAAGTATACGTTACTCTGTTTGGATCAGATTTACACTATCAGCAATAAACATGCTTTGGAGATGATTCGCAGGAATGGAGGAAAAGTGGAAAAGGAGAATGTGACAATTGCCGTACAGAGGCCCGAGACTGTACGTTTGGAGCAGAGTTTTACAGATATGTATCCCACGGCTAAGGTTGAATTGTCTAAACACGATATAGATATACTGACTTTTGAATTTGAGGGTACGGGATTTGTACTCCGTGGGGAGGCTATTCGTAGGGACATGAATCGGCCGGATGCAGTACTGAAAGTTAATCTGTATCTTGATGGGGAGTTGGTCGAGAAGGCTGCTGCATTTCCGACTTACTTCCATGATCGGCGGTTAGATATATTTTGGAAATATCAGCTGCCTGAGGGTAAACATCAAGTAAAGGTAGAAGTCATAAAAGATGGTGCTAATGCTTTGTTGAAGTCTTGGGATTATATCGTTTATTCGAAAGGCAAGAAATGATTGTGAAATACTATGCTGATTAGGAACCATATCAAAAACAATAAATAGGTATTAATATGTAACATAGTATTGCATAGGGTAAGGTAAGCAAGATTAGCTTATGGATGATTTTAAGAACTGTATGAATGAGTTTTCTTTCATGCAGTTTTTTTTGGGTAGGAGAGATAGCCATGAAAAAACTAACTTCTATCGCTTATCTCAAAATAAATTAGTTATTTTGCAGAAAACAAAGGAATCTGGAATGGAACAAGAAGATTTTGATATACGCAACCAGCAGCCCGTCACCAGCCGAGAACGTGATTTCGAGAACGCTCTCCGTCCGCGGGCAGGACAAGGTGGTGGACAATCTGCGCATATTTGTGAAAGCTGCCCGCCTGCGTGGCGAGGCGCTGGACCATGTGTTGCTTCACGGCCCTCCCGGATTGGGAAAAACAACACTCAGCAATATCATAGCCAACGAACTGGGCGTAGGTTTCAAGATAACTTCCGGTCCGGTACTTGACAAGCCGGGGGATTTGGCGGGAGTGCTTACCAGCCTGGAGCCCAATGATGTACTTTTCATCGACGAAATACACCGTTTAAGTCCCCTCGTCGAGGAGTACCTTTACTCCGCGATGGAAGACTACAAGATCGACATCGTACTGGACAAGGGTCCTTCCGCACGTTCGATACAGATCGAACTGGCTCCCTTTACTTTGATCGGCGCGACGACGCGCAGCGGCCTGCTGACATCGCCGCTGCGGGCCCGGTTCGGCATCCAATGCCACCTAGAATACTACGATTCTTCGGTTCTGAAAGGTATCGTAAACCGCTCGGCCCGCATTCTCGACGTTTCGATCGACAGCGATGCGGCGTTGGAAATAGCCCTCCGTTCACGCGGAACGCCGCGCATCGCCAATGCCCTGCTGCGCCGTGTGCGTGACTTCGCCATGGTCAAAGGCGAAGGTCATATCGACCTCGACATCACGCGGATCGCCCTGACGGCCCTGAATATCGACTCCCGGGGACTCGACCAGATGGATAACAAAATACTCTCGACGATTATTGAAAAATTCGGCGGCGGCCCCGTCGGACTGAACACCATCGCTACGGCAGTCAGCGAAGATGCCGGGACTATCGAAGAGGTTTACGAACCGTTCCTGATCAAAGAAGGGTTCCTCAAACGAACGCCACGCGGCCGGGAAGCGACCGAAACGGCCTATGCACATCTCGGATTCTCCCGGACGGACCATGGCGAACAGGCCCTGTTTTGACATAAAAACGGAAATCCGGTCAATAAATTATCCACCGTCCCAAGGGCTGTTTATGATAACTTTCTTATAAAGGCTCGCCGGAAACCGAAACACCCGCTATAACTACCAACAGATATCGTCACAATATGTATTAAAATACCCGCACCGTAAAGTCATATCCCGAATCCGTATCTCGAACGCACAATCCAGCTCCGAAAGAATACACGGCCCCGACCGTAATTCACCGGTCCGCAGATAAGATTCCGAAACGGATTTTCCAGTACAAATTCCCAAAATTTTTCTCTGTCGTTCAAACCATGATCGACTACATCGGCAATAAACACACAATACTCTGACAAAATTTATGAACGTACAAATCAATATCGACACCGCCAGCTGCATCCGATGCGGAAAATGCGTCAAGGTTTGCCCTGCCTGGATCATGACTCAGGCCAAACCCGGCGACCCGATCGGTCTGCGCAATATCGACTCCTGCATCGTCTGCGGACATTGCGCGGCCGTTTGCCCGACCGGCTCGGTCCGCCACAGTTCATTCCCTCCCGATAAAATCCATCCGATCGACCGCAACGGGCTGCCCTCGCCCGAACAGGTGCTGCTCCTCTGCAAGGCACGTCGTTCGAACCGGGCGCTCTCCGACCGTCCCGTCCCGCAGGAAGCGATCGACCGAATCCTCGAAGCCGCCCACCGGGCTCCGACGGCCAGCAACCGCCAGGAAGTGAGTTTCACGGTCATCACCGATCCCGCGATCCTGGACAAGATCATCCGTTTCACGCTGGATACTTTCGCGGGAATCGCCCGCAAATTGGAAAACCCGCTCGTCAAACCCATACTCAAACGTCTGCGGCCTGAATTTTATAACTACCTGCCTGCTTTCAAACGGCTGATTGCCGAATACGACAAAGGCAACGACCTCATCCTGCGCGAAGCCAAAACCCTGCTTCTCATTCACACTCCATACGCGAACCGTTTCGGAGCCGCAGATGCCAACCTTGCCTACCAGAACGGTTCACTGATGGCCGAAAGC
>OHDP01001254.1_pt1 | contig 11349 bp, 8 predicted proteins | sample 1567011 | NCBI WGS metagenome assembly OHDP01 (sample SAMEA3879532, study PRJEB24766) | human gut metagenome | biome: human-associated habitat; feature: feces | place: USA | collected 1985/1987
CCGGTGATCTGCGATCACTTCCGCAAGCCCGCCGCTGGTGATGGTGTCCAGCATCCGGAAGCGGCTGTAGTCGGCGTGGGCGTTCTGCAGGGTGCTCCACAGATACATCTTGTCCATGGCGGCAAACCATGTTTCGTGCAGGCGGCAGTCCATCTCGTACAGCTTGTTGAAGTCCGGGTTCTCGGCGCGGGCCAGCGCTTCGTAGGCGTCCACCCGTGCACGGATCTGTGCCCGCTGCGCCGGGGTGGCGTTGGGGGCGAAATCCCGCAGGATGCGCCCCTCCACGGCGGTGCGCTCGTAGATCAGTTCGTCCACGATGCGCCGGTTCAGCCGGGTAACGGTGGTGCCCTTGTAGGGCACGATGCGCACCAGCCCGTTTTCCTGCAATTTTTGCAGCACCACCCGGATCAGGGAGCGCGGCGCACCGAACCGGGCGCACAGCGGGTTCTCGCTCAGCGAAGAGCCGGGACGGATGGTCAGGTCGATGATCTCCCGTTCCAGCACGGCGTAAATTTCGGCATCAGTCTTGTATTGCTGTTCCATATCACTCACCTAATTCCAAAAACTCCTTCCACGGTGCGGCGGCGGGCAGGGGCAGAGAAAAGGCCATGGGCTTGCCGGTCTCCGGGTGGACGAACTGCAGCCCTGCGCTCTGCAGGGCAATGTCCCCTTTGAACCGGCTGCCATATTTGCCGTCTCCGTAAAGCGGGTGCTTCCGGGAGGCAAACTGCACCCGGATCTGATGTGTCCGCCCGGTGTGGAGCGTGATCTCCGCAAGGCTCAGGGAACCGTCCGGTGCCGTCTCTACGATGCGGTATTCCAGCACGGCTTCCCGCACCCCCTTGCGGGGGCGCTTTACCGGAAAGACCCGGCCTTTCCGGCTGTCCTTGAACAGGTAGTCCCGCAGGATGCCCTCGGGCGGCAGCCCTTCGTCCGGTCCGCCTGCGATCACGGCCCGGTACGTTTTGCGAAAGCAGGGCTGTGCCGGTGCACCGGGGCCAGCCTCTGCCCTGCCGTCCAGAATGGCATAGGCCTGCTGGCTCTCCGTCACCTGTTTTGTCAGGGCAGCTGCGGCTCCGGGTGTTCTGGCATAGACCATCAGCCCCGAAACGCCGGTGTCCAGCCGGTGGATGACCCCAACGTATGCATCCGGCCTGCCCCACCGCTGGCGCAGGGCAGCGGGCACGCCCTCCTCGCTGGTCAGCCCGGCGGGCTTGTCCAGCACCACAAGGGCGGTATCTTCGTAGAGAATGTTCACAGCTTGCCCTCGTCCAATAAGGCCTTGAGTTTGAGCACGCCTGCAATGGTCTTGCCGTCCTTGATCTCGCCGCGCATCACCATCTCATAGGCCTGGGTCAGCGGTACCCGGTCAGGGGTCAGGAACTCGTCCGCATCCAGATGCATCCGGGTCTCGTGCAGACCGGTGGCCACCCAGGTGTAGATGATCTCGGTATCATAGCCCACAGTGGGGTAGAACTCGCCCAGGGAGGTGTACTTGTCGGCGGTCAGGCCGCACTCCTCCTCCAGCTCCCGCTTGGCGGCTTCAAAGGGGTCCTCCCCTTTTTCCAGCTTTCCGGCGGGCAGCTCCCACAGCTCCTGCTGCATGGCGTAGCGGAACTGGCGCACCATGCAGATGGTGCCGTCCTCAAAGTAGGGCACGATGCAGGCCCCGCCGTGGTGGTGGACCACCTCGCGGGTGGCGGTCTTTCCATTTTCCAAAAGGGCGGTATCTTTGGTCAGGGTGACCACCCGGCCCTCGAACAGCACCTCACTTGTGAGCATCTTTTCAAAATGTGCAGCGTCCATCGTATTTGCGTCCTTTCCAGATGATAATGATGCTGGTTCAAGTTTACGGCAACAAAGCGCCGGTTGTCAATTCAAAATTGAGGATAAATTAAGAAAAATACAGCAAAAAAGCCGGATTCTTAATAATCTGTCAGGTTAGATGCAACAAAAAACACAAGCGTAAAAAAGCACCAAAAAATTTCTTGAAATTTTGTTGCGTTTTGCCAGTGGGTTTGCATTTACTTTGAGGGCGGAATTTGCTAATATAATATATGAGCAATAGTGCCTTTTGGGGTTCTCCGGCCCCAGCGGGGCGCGATTGCCCCGCGCAAAAGGTACCAAATTCTGAACAATGGAGGAAGAAAAATGCCTAGAGCAAAGCAAACCATGGATGGCAATACCGCTGCCGCTCATGTAGCATACGCCTACACGGACGTGGCTGCTATCTACCCCATTACCCCGTCTTCTCCGATGGCTGACTCTGTGGACCAGTGGTCCGCAGCTGGTCAGAAGAACATCTTCGGCAACCAGGTCAAGGTCGTCGAGATGGAGTCTGAGGCCGGCGCTGCCGGCGCTGTGCACGGCTCTCTGGGTGCAGGTGCTGTTACCACCACCTTCACCGCTTCTCAGGGCCTGCTGCTGATGATCCCCAACATGTACAAGATCGCTGCTGAGCAGCTGCCCTGCGTGTTCGATGTTTCTGCACGTACCGTTGCTACCCAGTCCCTGAACATCTTCGGTGATCACAGCGACGTTATGGCATGCCGCCAGACCGGCTTCGCAATGCTGGTCGAGAGCAGCGTGCAGGAAGTTATGGATCTGTCCCCTGTTGCCCATCTGGCAGCAATCGAGGGCCGGGTTCCCTTCCTGAACTTCTTCGATGGCTTCCGTACTTCTCACGAGTACCAGAAGATCGAGAAGTGGGACTACGCTGATCTGAAGGAAATGTGCAACATGAAGGCTGTTGAGGAGTTCCGTGCCAAGGCTCTGAACCCCGAGCACCCCAAGATGCGCGGTTCCCACGAGAACGGCGACGTGTTCTTCCAGCACCGTGAGGCCTGCAACTCCGCTTACGACGCACTGCCCGCAGTGGTCGAGAAGTACATGGCCAAGATCAACGAGAAGCTGGGCACCAACTACGATCTGTTCAACTACTACGGCGCACCCGATGCTGACCGTGTCATGATCGCTATGGGCTCTGTCTGCGACGTTGCTGACGAAGTCATCGATTACCTGAACGCCAAGGGCGAGAAGGTCGGTATCGTCAAGGTCCGCCTGTACCGTCCCTGGGTGTCCTCCGCTCTGCTGAAGGTCCTGCCCAAGACTGCAAAGAAGGTTGCAGTTCTGGATCGTACCAAGGAGCCCGGCTCCCTGGGCGAGCCCCTGTACCTGGATGTTGCTGCTACCCTGCGTGAGGCCGGCATGAACGATGTTGTCCTGACCGGCGGCCGTTACGGCCTGGGCAGCAAGGACACTCCCCCGTCCTCCATCTTCGCTCTGTTCAAGGAGCTGGAGAAGGATCAGCCCAAGGAGCGCTTCACTCTGGGCATCACCGATGATGTCACCGGTCTGTCCCTGCCCGAGGTCAAGCCCGCTCCCATCACCGCAGCTGCTGGCACCAAGGAGTGCAAGTTCTGGGGTCTGGGCGGCGACGGTACTGTCGGCGCAAACAAGAACTCCGTCAAGATCATCGGCGACCACACTGATAAGTATGTTCAGGCATACTTCCAGTATGACTCCAAGAAGACCGGCGGCGTGACCATCAGCCACCTGCGTTTCGGCGACAAGCCCATCCGCAGCCCCTACTACATCAACCAGGCTGACTTCGTGGCCTGCCACAACCCCGCTTACATCCACATGGGCATGAAGATGGTCCAGGATGTCAAGCCCGGCGGCGTGTTCATGATCAACTGCCAGTGGACCGATGAGGAGCTGGGCCAGCACCTGAACGCTGAGGCCAAGAAGTACATTGCTGACAACAACATTCAGCTGTACACCATCAACGCCATCGATAAGGCTATCGAGATCGGTATGGGCAAGCGCACCAATACCATCCTGCAGTCCGCTTTCTTCAAGCTGGCTGACGTTATGCCCATCGAGGACGCTGTCAACTTCATGAAGCAGGCAGCTCAGAAGAGCTACGGCAAGAAGGGCCAGGACGTTGTTGAGATGAACTGGAAGGCCATCGATGCTGGTGTTGACGCGATCCACAAGGTCGACGTTCCCGCTTCCTGGTCCAACCCCGAGGCTGATCCCGCTCCCAAGGCTCTCACCGGCCGTCCGGAGCTGGTCAAGCAGATCCGTGATGTCATGGAGCCCATCGCTCGTATGGACGGCGACAGCCTGCCCGTTTCCGCTTTCGTTGCAAATGCAAACGGCGAGTGGGAGCAGGGCGCATCTGCATACGAGAAGCGCGGCACCGCTGTGAACGTTCCCGAGTGGGATGCTTCCAAGTGCGTCGGCTGCAACCAGTGTGCATTCGTCTGCTCTCATGCTACCATCCGTCCCTTCCAGCTGACCGCTGACGAGCTGGCAGCTGCTCCTGCTCAGACCAAGAGCCGTGACAACCGCCCCGCAAACGAGTACAAGTTTGTGATGGCTGTTTCTCCTCTGGACTGCATGGGCTGCGGCGAGTGCGTCACCGTCTGCCCCACCAAGGCAATTGCTATGGTTCCTCAGGAGAGCCAGGCCGATCAGCAGGCAGTCTTCGACTACTGCGTCGCCAACATCTCCAAGAAGCCCAGCAAGTTTGCTGATGACACCGTTATTGGTTCTCAGTTCAACCAGCCCCTGCTGGAGTTCTCTGGCTCCTGCGCAGGCTGTGCCGAGACCTCTTACGCTCGCCTGATCACTCAGCTGTTCGGCGAGAAGATGTACATCTCCAACGCTACCGGCTGCTCCTCTATCTGGGGCGGTACCGCTTCCATCTCTCCGTACACCGTCAACAAGGACAGCGGCCATGGTCCTGCATGGTGCAACTCCCTGTTCGAGGATAACGCTGAGCATGGTCTGGGCCTGTACCTCGGCCAGAAGACCGTTCGTGAGAACCTGATCAAGCGCATTGCTGAGGTTGCTGGTTCTGACAAGGCTTCCGCTGAGCTGAAGGCTGCCTTCGACAAGTTCATGGAGACCAAGAACAACACCAAGGCAAACGACGAACCCGCCAAGGCTCTGATCGCTGAGCTGGAGAAGGCTGCTGCCGCTGGCTGCACCGAGTCCGCTGAGATCTTGAAGAGCAAGGAGTTCATCGCCAAGAAGTCCGTCTGGATCTTCGGTGGTGACGGCTGGGCATACGACATCGGCTTCGGCGGCCTGGATCACGTCCTGGCTTCCGGCGAGGATGTCAACGTCATGGTCTTTGATACTGAGATGTACTCCAACACCGGTGGACAGGCATCCAAGGCTTCCAACATTGGTGAGGTCTGCCAGTTCGCTGCTGCTGGTAAGGAGATCAGCAAGAAGAGCCTGTCCGAGATCGCAATGACCTACGGTTACATCTATGTTGCTCAGATCGCTCTGGGCGCTAACATGAACCAGGCTGTCAAGGCAATCGCTGAGGCTGAGGCTTATCCCGGCCCCTCTCTGATCATCGGCTACGCTCCCTGCGAGCTGCACGGTGTGAAGGGCGGCATGACCAACTGCCAGAACGAGATGAAGAAGGCAGTTGAGGCTGGTTACTGGAACCTGTTCACCTTCAACCCCGCCAACAAGGCTCAGGGCAAGAACCCCTTCACCCTGACCTCCAAGGCTGTGGATGCCGAGAAGTATCAGGCACTGCTGGCAAACGAGACCCGTTACAGCCGCCTGACCCGTGCATTCCCCGAGCGTGCAAAGGCTCTGTTCGCACGCAACGAGCAGGTTGCAAACGATCGTTACGAGCACCTGACCCGTCTGGTCGAGCTGTACAAGTAATCCTGTTCTCTGAACAATGGCTGGCAATGGCTGCAGCGGCACCCTAGTCCGCAAGGCGGCTGCTCCGCACTGGCGATTACTGCGCAACGCAGCAGTGCGAAACTGCGGCCCCGCCGCCCTGAGCAGAGCATGATGAACGTGCAAACGAGCATTTGCGCAAACTTCTGATTTCATTCCCTCGCCCGCCGCGGCCCGCGAACCGCGCCGGGCAGGGTGTTTGAAATACCAAAGCGCCCGCGAGGGTCCTTGAAAGCACACCCCGCGTGTGTCAGGAGCATAAGGTCTGGCAACAGATACCTTGTTCCGCCTGCTGCATAAGACCTGCCCTGCAGGGATCTTGCCGCAGTCAAAAACGAATCCGTTTTTAGCGCCCCGCTCACTTTACAGTGAACGGGGCGTATTTTTGTGTAAGGAAACAGAAACCGCTGTACGGAATGTTCCATACAGCGGTTCTCTCATCCATATACTATTTTGCGGGAGCAGGAATGAATTCAATTTTGACCTGCATTCCCATACCGGCGGCAAGGCGCTGCAGCGTCCGCAGAGAAGGATTTGCGTTGCCGTTTTCCAGTTTGCTGATGTCTGCCTGAGCAATGCCGGTACGCTCCGAGAGCTCCTTCTGGGTCAGGCCGCTTACCTTCCGGGCATCGATCATTGCCTGTACCAGCGAAAGCTCTGGCTGAAGTGCCTCCCACTCCGCTTTGAATTCAGGGTCTTCCAGTTGTTTGTTGAGAAAATTCCGAAAATCACTCACGATATCTTCTCCTTTCGTTCAAGATAGTCTGCACGATATTTTTTGGCCAGGGCAATTTCCTCTGGTGGCGTTTTTTGCGTTTTCTTGATAAAGCCGTTGGTCAGAACAATGCGCTTTCCAATGTAAAAGAAATACAGAACACGTGTGATATTGCTGCTCTGCTTAGCACGGATCTCAAAAATTCCGTCCCCAATAAATTTGGAGTAGGGCTCCCGCAGCTGTGGTCCGTTGGCTTCCAGCAGTGCGACAGCACCCAATACCTTTGCACGCATTTTGGTGTCAAGGGATTCCAGAAAATCATCTACCGGACAGTCGCCATTCTCCTTATGATAGAAGTCTACATCGTAACATTCCAAGCGGCAGCCCTCCTCTATGGGGTATATCCTATTTCTATAATATATGATATATCCCATTTTGTCAAGGGTGCGATAAAAATATCTTCTCGCTATTTTACAATTTCTTCATAGGATTTTCATGCAAACCCGTGCTTTTGGTGCTATACTACTGACATAAGGAACCGGGGCCGCAACCGATTCCTTGTACATGATTCCTCCTCACACCAAGGCAATATCCAAACAGAAAGCCCCTTTCAGTGGTCCGCAAGCACTGGAAGGGGCTTTCTGCGTGTTTTGGTGGAAATTCCCGCCTGATTTGGTGCATTTAGGGTTGACCGGCCTTTTGGGCGGCGCTATAATAAAAAGTGGAAAAGATCCTTAGGAGGTGAACGCAGGACAATGGACCCGGATCATAGTCGAAGATGCGGTTTTGGTGCGATAGGACGGGACATGGAGCAGGCTGCGTTCGCCTTTTTTGCCCGGTAAGAGGTGCTGTTCGGGCACTTCTCAGCGGGGAGAAAGGGCGCGGCTTTGTGCGCGTGGAAGCCTTGGCAAGGGGTGGATGCGGGCCGTTGGCGGCGCTTTTTGTTTTGCCCTGTACCAACCGCCGGAATACGGTAGGAGGTACGCAAAATGGAAATGGAAGAAAAGAAAAACGAACTGACCGAGGCCGCCCTGCCTGTGCAGGAGCTGCCCGCTGATATCCCGGACGAGGTGCGCCAGAAGCTAGTCAGAGATCTGAACGAGGAAGCTACAGAGGACCTGAAGCAGGACATCCGGGAGGCCGAGAAAGAGGAAGCCCGGGACGAGGAGGTCAAGGCTGACCCCGAGATGCTGACCAAGAGCCGCCTGCTCAAGATGCTGGTAAAAAAGCAGTACGTCAAGCTGCGCGAGGTCACCGAGGAGGAGCAGCCCGCCGACCTGGCAGAGCTGCTGGAGGAGCTGGACGAGAACAACCGTCTGGTGGTGTTCCGCCTGCTGAAAAAGGAAGTGGCCACTGAGGCCTTCGCCTATATGTCCGATGAAGCCCGGGATGACCTGGTCAACGCCTTCTCCGACGTGGAGCTGGTCAGCGCCATTGAGGAGATGAGCCTGGACGATGCTGCCGACCTGCTGGAGGATATGCCCGCAGGCGTGGTCAAGCGGGTGCTGGAGAAATCCTCCAAGCAGACCCGCGAGAGCCTGAACAAGCTGCTGAATTACCCCGAGAGCTCAGCCGGCAGCTTGATGACCCCTGAATATGTCCGGCTGAAAAAAGAGATGAATGTCCGGCAGGCGCTGGATGCCATCCGGCGGCAGGGCGAGAACGCCGAGACCGTCTATATCAACTATGTTGTGGAGCGCAACCGCCTGAAGGGTGTTGTTTCTGCCCGTGACCTGCTGCTGTCAGACCCCGATACCCCGCTGGTCGATATCATGGACGACAACGTGGTCACCGTGAAGGTCACGGATGACCAGGAGTTTGTGGCCCGTGAGATGCAGCGCTACGACTTTACCGCAATGCCCGTTGTGGACAACGAGGGTATGTTTGTGGGCATTATCACCATTGACGATGCAATCGATGTTCTGACCGATGAGAGCACCGAGGATATGCAGAAGATGGCCGCCATTCTGCCTGCAGATGAGGCCACGACTTATTTTGGCACCAGTGTCTGGACCCACGCCAAGCAGCGCATCCCCTGGCTGCTGATCCTGATGCTGTCGGCCACCTTTACCGGCATGGTCACCACCCATTACGAGGAAGCCTTTGTCAGCCTGCCCCTGCTGGTCTCCTTCATGCCCATGCTGATGGATACCGCCGGCAACTGCGGCAACCAGATCAGCACCCTGATGGTGCGCGGTCTGGCGCTGGGCGAGGTGGAACCCTCTGATTTCCTCAAGGTGCTGGCCAAGGAGCTCCGTGTTTCCGCGATCGTGGGTGCGGTGCTGGGCGTGGTGAACGGTCTGCGCATCTACCTGATGTACACCTTCATCTTTGCCGGTCAGTATGACAATGTGATGGGCTACGCCATCGTCGTCAGCGTGTCGCTGTTCTTAAGCGTTATCCTGGCAAAGCTGGTGGGCGGTATGCTGCCCCTTGCCGCCAAGAAGCTGGGTGCGGACCCGGCCATCATGGCGACCCCCTTCATCACCACCATTGTGGATGCCTGCAGCTTGATCCTGTACTTCCAGATCGCGCAGGTCGTGTTCCGGAATATGATGTAACGTTTGATTTTATAGGAGCAGCCCTCTCAGTCAAAGCCTGACGGCTTTGCCTGAGAGGGCTGTTTCTTTTTGTTGAAAACTCAAGTTTTCCCGCTGTTTTCCACAGGTCGATTTTTGTAGAAAATGGGTGTGGAAAACTACCGTCTCCTTCATTCCAACGGGGAGAAATTCAAGGAGCGGATTTTCTGCCTGCTGTAAAAAGTAAATCTTCGGGTTTGACTTTCTTTCAGAAAAAAGGTGCAAAGGCCCATAATTCCCCTGATTTTCGCAAAGATTCGCGCGATACAATACACCATGTATAAACCACCTCACAGGAAAATGTGGAAAACTCAGTGGAAAAAGTGGAAAACATCGTGGGAAAACTGGTGCTTTTTTCACAATTCCGGTGGAAAACCCGGTGGAAAGAGTGGATAAGTCCATCTGAACGCACCAAAAATGGATACAACCTGCTGTTTTAGCACTCGGATGAACAGACAGCCAGATCCCTTTGTTCACACCCTTCGCCTTGAATGGCCCTGCCAATCATGGTACAATGAAAAAAGAGAGCGTTCCCGGCCAATGGGGCGCAAATTTTACGAATAACGGAGGCTTCTGCCTATGAACTGGATCACCAAGCTGGAACGGAAATACGGCCGGTTCTGCATTCCCAACCTCATCAACATCCTCATCGGCGGCCAGATCCTGGTCTACGCCATTGAACTGTTCGTCAACCAGTATATTTCCTTTTATCTCTCCCTGAGCCGCAGTGCCCTGTTCGCCGGGCAGATCTGGCGGCTGTTCACCTTTGTGCTGGTGCCTTTTTCAGGCGGCGGGCCGCTCAGCGTGGTGCTGGGCATCTATTTTACCTGGTTCGTCGGCAGTGCGCTGGAACGGGAGTGGGGCGATTTCCGCTTCAACCTCTACGTCCTGCTGGGGATGGCAGGCGCGTGGCTGGCCTGCCTGCTGACAGGCTCTGCCGATACCTACTGTCTGTCCCTCTCCCTCCTGCTGGCCTTTGCCATGCTTTACCCGGAGCTGCAGGTGCTGCTCTTCTTCGTCATCCCCCTCAAGGTGAAGTATTTCGGCATCTTTGCCGCCGCCCTGTGGGTGTTCAGCTTCCTGAGCATGGGGATGCTGGGCAAGCTGAACTATCTGCTCTGTATGCTGGGCTTCCTTCTGTTCTTCGGGCCGCAGGCCTGGCATAACATCCGCGCCTGGGTGCGCCGGGAGCAGTGGAAGAGGAAAAATCGGAGATGATGATTGATCGTCTGGAAGGCAATTCGGAATTAAAGACCAGCGTCCGGCTGATGCTGGGGGGGCACCGCATGACTCACAGTGTTCTGCTGGTGGGCGAAGAGGGGCTGGGAACCGGGTTTGCGGCCCGCTGCGTGGCGGCGGATTACCTTTACCCCAACGGCGGCGCGCCCGCCGAAGCCCTGCTTCGGGGCGAGTGCTGCCGTGCCGTGGCAAAGGCCGGTAAGCGCGACAGCGGCCAGATCGAGACAGGCATCGTCCGGGAAGCCATCTCCGTGACCGGTATGGGCAGCGGCGGGCGGTATCTGGTCGGTCAGGTCACGGCCATGCGCAGCGAGATCTTCAACACCAGCCTTTCGGCAGAGGGGCGCGCAGTGCTGCTCTACCATGTGGAGCGGATGAACGAGGAATCGGCCAACGCCCTGCTGAAGGTTATGGAGGAGCCGCCCGAGGGTGTGCTTTTCCTGCTGACGGCGGATTCGCTGGCGGGCGTTCTGCCCACCATCCGGAGCCGCTGCATCAGCTTTGCGGTGGCTCCGGTCTCCCCCGCCGATTGCGCCCGCTACTGCACCGCACAGGGGGTGGACAGCAAGGATGCCGCCCTGTACAGTGAGCTGTTCGATGGCCACATCGGCACAGTGCTGGATGCGGCCCGGGATGAGGCCCGCCGGGCGCAGGTGGACAAGGCGCTTGCCCTTGCCAAAGCAGCGGCCGCGCAGGACAGCTATGCCGCCGCTGTTCTGCTGGCGTCCTACGAAAAGGATAAGGTGGGGGCTGCCGCTCTGCTGGCTGATTTCCGGGCCGTAGCGGCCGCAGGGCTGCGCGGCAGCCCCCGTGCCCCAGTGCAGGGCGATGCCGCCCGCAAGGCCCTTGCAGCCGCCGATGCGGCGATCCAGCGGCTGGGCGCACAGGTGAACCCCAAGATCACCTTGAGTGTGCTGGCAATGAAGTTCCGGACATTCTGATAAAAAAGAGCAGCCTTTACCCTCTCCGTCATTGCTTGCGCAATGCCACCTCTCCCGAAGGGAGAGGCAAAACATCAAAGAGGGTAAATGCTGCTATATCTGGAATAGCCCTTGGCTCCCCCTTCGGGGGAGCTGTCGAGCGTTAGCGAGACTGAGAGGG
>OHDP01001268.1_pt1 | contig 11266 bp, 13 predicted proteins | sample 1567011 | NCBI WGS metagenome assembly OHDP01 (sample SAMEA3879532, study PRJEB24766) | human gut metagenome | biome: human-associated habitat; feature: feces | place: USA | collected 1985/1987
ATATATTCATTAGTATTCATTTAAAAGAAATTGTTCATCTACAATTTCTTTTTTGTTATAATGTGGTAAATGAGGTAATGATATGAAAAAAACAAAAGAAACAATTATTGATGCTTTTTGGCAATTATTAGAAGAAAAACCATTTAATAAAATAACGGTTCAAAACATTGTCGAACGCTGTCATTTAAATAGAAATACATTCTACTATCATTTTCAAGATATTCCTAATTTAGCAGAATATACTGTTAAATCATGGGCAGATCAAATTATTCAAAATAACTATGAATTTGGTTCACCAATGACATGTCTTGTACCACTTATAGAAGAATGTAATCAACATAAAAAAGCTTTTCAACATCTTTATAATTCATCACAAAAAGATGAGTTTATTACCTATATGAATCATGTAGCTTTACATATTGTAAAATTGTTTATGAAACAATCTTCTCATTATGTTTTACGAAGTGAACAAGAAAAAGAAACACTTATTCATTTTTATAAATGTTTAATGATAGGTATTCTTATTGATTGGTTAGAAGCACAAGGTGATTATGATTTAAAACCATTTGTTGAACAAATATTTCATTTAATAGAAACAACAATACAGGCTCATTAGGAGCCTTTTTTGGTTAATTCTTTTATTTTGTCCATTTTATGTTGATATAAATAAGATTATAGTAAAAGTAGAAAGAAGGAATGAATATGAAAACCTTAAATAAAGTAAAAATAAGTATATGGATTAATGCCTTAAGTGCAATAGTGATAGGTATATTATTTTTAATAAATCCTCAAGAATCTTTTCAAATTATTACAATACTTGCTGGTATTATTATTACTTTTACAGGAATTATTGATTTTATTTATTATTTTAGTGGTTGGTTAGATATTTATTTTATGAAGAATACATTATTGAGTGGTATTTTAAAATGCGTATTAACACATATATCAATGATGACAACATTCTTTTCTTATATTTTTAGTTTATATATTATTATTAGTGCCATCTATTGTTTTGAAGCTTATACCTTTATTAAATCAATGGTTAGTTATTCTTTAACTTTTGATTATATTATTGTTACAATTTTAATTTTCACAGGACTTGCAATGTTCTTTTTGAGCCCAAGTACAGTCATTTCCTCTGCTTTTGTGATAGGAATTTTATTCCTTATTAATGGTATTGGAAACTTATTTATTGCTTTAAGACTTACAAAGATTACAAAAGAATATCGTAGATATCTTCAATAATTTATACTTTAGTATCATAAATCATAAAAGTGGGCATATATTATAATGAGCACTTATAAAATACCATATTTATAAGCATATATTTGTTTAAATCCTAAAATATGACAAAATATATTTCATATCATTCAAAAAAACATTGATAAAAAGAACCAAATTATAATTTTAATGAATTAAAAAATTTAGAAATTTGACAAAATAAAGATATTTTGTTAGTATTCACCGGGGTGAGATTTATGTACTTTGATACACATTGTCATTTAAATAGTGAACAATTATATGAAAACAGAGATGAATTTATTAAACATGCTTTAGACAATCAAGTAGAAATGATGGTTGTTGTAGGGTATGATCTTGAGTCTTCCAAAAAGGCAGTTGAAATTGCTAAAGAGCATTCCTTTATCTATGCTGCTGTAGGTATTGGACCTAATGACTGTTTAAACACAACTACTCAAGATTTACAAATCATCGATGAGTACTTAAACGAACCAAAGGTCGTAGCACTTGGTGAAATTGGATTGGATTATTATTGGGATGATGTTCCTAGTGATAAACAAAAGGAAATTTTTCAACAACAAGTTGATCTTGCTAAAAAACATCAAAAACCAATTATTATTCATTGCAGAGATGCTTATGAAGATACTTATGAAGTGCTTAAAAGAAATGGACATCCAGGAATTATGCATTGTTATAGTGGATCAGTGGAAATGGCTAAAAGATTTATTGATTTAGGTTTTTATATTTCTTTAGCTGGACCAGTCACTTTTAAAAATGCAAGAGTTCCTAAAGATGTGGCAGAAAAAATAGGTTTAGAGCATTTATTAATTGAAACCGACTGTCCTTATTTAACACCACATCCATATCGTGGTAGTTTAAATGAGCCTGCAAATGTTGTGTATATTGCCCAGGAAATAGCGAAGCTAAAGAACATGGAGATAGAAAGCGTTGCAAGTCAGACAACGTTTAATGCTAAAAAAGTATTTGGCATTAAATAGGAGGAAAATTAATGAAAACAATTAAACAAATCATTTCAGATGCAGACCCCCGACTGAAAGGGGTATTAATGATTATGATTGTCTATGTAATGGTTATGGCTACAACTGTTACATCAGGCGCAACTCAAGAAATTAAAGGTTATAAAGAAACTATTGAAATTCAGTATCAAGATGGTAGTCAAGAAGCTAAAGATTATTTAGTTAGACAAGATACTGTTAAAAATGTATTAAAAGAATTAGATGTAAACTTAGGAACTAAAGATACAGTTAATAAAGATATGGCTTATATTGTACAAAGTAAAGATCTACTTCAAGTCAATCGTATTAGCGAAGAAGAAGTAGAAGAAATACAGTATGTTGATTCTCAAACGATTGAAACAACAGGTTTACATTTATTTACAACAGAAGTTGTTCAACAAGGACAACGAGGACAAATTAATAATAAAGTGAAAGTCACTTATGAAAATGGTAAAATTGTCAAAAAAGAATTGTTATCAAGTGAAGTTGTAACTGAAAAAACAGATACGATTATTGCACATGGGACAATTCAACCTGGGGCTTATTTTACTGGAAAACTGACAACTTATGGTGGCGATTGTGCAGGAGGAAATGGAACTTCATCATCAGGGATTTCTTTATCACCAACAACTGGTGTTAAAGGAAGTCATAGTGCAAAGTTAAGTTATAAAGGTGGAAGTTATTATTGTTTAGCAGCAGATCCATCTATTCCTTTTGGAACAATTATTAAGATTACAAATCACAACTTAGGTATTGAATCAACAGCGTATGGTATTGTTGTTGATAGAGGTGGAGCTATTAAGAAAAATCATATTGATATTTTTAATGGAACAGAAGCTGGCAAATACTTTAAAGGTGGTACGTCAAATAATACACAATTTGAAATCGTATCTGTTGGTAGTGGCAAGAATTTTTGGAAATAGATAACAAGTATATCTCAAATGAGGTATACTTTTTTTGTGGGGTGATGATATGAAAATAGGTGTTATTCAAGCTTCATCGCAAATAGAAAAAAATGCTATTTTATATGAATGTACAAAAGATTATGGGGAAGTTATTAATTTTGGTTGCTTTGAAGATGAAGAAAATTATTCCTATGTTGAAATTGCTTTAGAAATTTGTTTGTTGATTTCAAGTCAAGCGGTAGATTTTATAGTGACAGGATGTTCTTCAGGACAAGGAATGATGATTGCTTGTAATAGTCTACCAAATTTAATTTGTGGCTATTTACCAACACCACAGGATGCTTATTTATTTGGAAGAATCAATGATGGTAATGTGGCTTCTTTACCATTAGGTCTTAACTATGGGTGGGCTGGTGAAATTAATTTAAAAGCAACTCTCCAACAATTGTTTGAAGAACCTTTTGGAATAGGGTATCCTTTAAAAGATGCAAAGCGAAAACAAGAAGATACAAAGAAAATAAAAGCTTTAAATCAATTATGTAAAAAAGATATTATTGAGTTTTTAAATGAAATCGATTCATTATTCATTAATAAAGTTTTATCTAAAAAGAATGTGATCGATTATATTTTAGAACAAGGAAAAGATCAAAGAATAAAACAATGGATTTTAAACAGGAGGTAATCCTGTTTTTTTATGAAAAAAGAGTGATAAAACGTACGAAACTCATCTTTTTTCCTCGTCAAAAAAGCAATGTTGGTGTACAATGGAAAAGAATTGAAAGGGAGTGTAAGTGATATGTATGACGTAATAGTTGTCGGAGGGGGACATGCTGGAATTGAAGCTAGTTTAGCACCTTCAAGAATGGGATTAAAAACATTACTTGTCACATCAAATATAAATAATATTGGGTCAATGCCATGTAATACTTCTATTGGTGGACCTGCTAAAGGAATCATTGTAAGAGAAATCGATGCTCTTGGTGGACAAATGTCTAAAACAGCAGATAAGACTTACTTACAAATGAAAATGTTAAATACCGCAAAAGGACCAGGAGTCCAATCTTTAAGAGCACAAGCTGATAAAAAAGCATATCCTCGTTATATGCAAAAAGTGGTTAAGGAACAAGAAAACCTCGATTTAATTGAAGGGATGGTTGAAGATTTAGTTGTTGAAGATCAAACAGTTAAAGGAGTTATTCTTGATGATGGAACAACTTATTTATCGAAAACTGTTATTCTGACAACAGGTACTTATTTAAAAGCAGAAATTCTTGTTGGACATAGTAAACATGCTAGTGGACCAGATCAACAAAAAGAATCAAAATTCTTATCTGGGAAATTAAAAGATTACGGATTTAGAATTCAAAGATTAAAAACAGGAACACCACCACGTGTTGAAATCAATAGTATAGATTATTCAAAAACATCATTACAACCAGGAACAGATGCAAAACTAGCCTTTAGTTTTACCACAGATGAATATGTTCCTATTGAAAAACAAACACCATGTTATCTAACTTATACAAATGAAACAACACATAAAATCATTCATGATAATCTAGAAAAATGTGCAATGTATAGTGGACTTGTTAAAGGAATTGGACCACGTTATTGTCCATCCATTGAAGATAAAGTTGTTAAATTTTCAGATAAACCACAACATCAAATCTTCTTAGAACCTGAATCAAAAGAAATGAATTCAATCTATGTACAAGGTTTTTCAACATCCATGCCACATGATATCCAAGAACGAATGATTCGTACTTTACCAGGATTAGAAAACTGTACAATCTTAAAATATGCTTATGCGATTGAATATGATGCGATTGATCCATTACAATTATGGCCATCACTTGAAACCAAAGTCATTAAAAACTTATTTACTGCTGGGCAAATCAATGGAACAAGTGGTTATGAAGAAGCTGCTGGACAAGGTTTAATGGCAGGTATCAATGCAACACTTAAAGTAAGAAATGAAGCACCTCTTGTCTTAAAAAGAGATGAAGCTTATATTGGTGTCATGATTGATGATCTTGTTACTAAAGGAACAAAAGAACCTTATCGTATGCTTACATCAAGAGCGGAATATCGTTTATTAATTAGACATGATAATGCTGATGAAAGACTTTATGATTATAGTCATAAAATTGGACTTGTTAAAGATAAAGAATATCAAAGATATCAAACTAAAATGAAAGGGATCTATGATGAAATTGAACGTTTAAGTACTATTCGTTTTACCCCAAAAGATGATATCAATGAAATGTTGGAACAAAACAATTCTTCGCATTTAAAAGAAGGGGTTTCTGCAAAAGAACTTATTACAAGACCTGAAATCACTTATGATATGATGTTACCTTATATTGATGCACCTGAATTAAGTGAGGAACAAAGAAGAAGAATTACTATTTTAATTAAATATGCAGGATATATTGAAAAAGCTAAAAGACAAGCGCAAAAACAAATCAAAATGGAAGAAAAACATATTCCAGAAGATATTGATTATGAAGATGTTAAAAACCTAGCTTTAGAAGCAAAACAAAAATTATCAGAAATTAGACCACTTACCATTGGTCAAGCTTCTCGTATATCAGGAATCAATCCTGCAGATATTTCAGTTTTATTAATTTATTTAAAACAAAAATATAACGGAGAATAAGAATGAATGAATTAGAATTTCAAAATATACTTAAAGAAAAAGGAATCGAAGTAAGTGAACATCAACTTCAACAATTTCAAAAATATTATGAAATCTTAGTTGAATGGAATGAAAAAATGAATCTTACAGCAATTACGGATAAAGAAGATGTTTATTTAAAACATTTCTATGATTCAATTACGATTGCTTTTGATTTTGATTTCAATAATCAAACCTTGATTGATGTAGGAGCTGGTGCTGGTTTTCCCTCAGTTCCTTTAAAAATCCTTTATCCAAATTTAAAGATTACAATCGTTGATTCCTTAAATAAAAGAATTACTTTCTTAAATCATTTATTTAAAGAACTGGAATTAGATAACTGTCAAGCAGTGGCTGCACGTGCAGAAGAATACGCTAAAGATCATCGTGAAAGTGTTGATATCGTGATGGCAAGAGCGGTAGCACGTTTAAATATTCTTGATGAACTTTGTTTACCACTTGTTAAAAAGAATGGTTATTTCTTATCTTTAAAAGGAAGACAAGCACCAGAAGAAGTAAAAGAAGCTAAAAAAGGTATTCAATTATTAGGTGGACAAATAGAAAGTACACATGATTTTACACTTGCAAATCATGATGATTTTAGAAGTAATATTATTATTAAAAAAGTAAAAGAAACACCAAAGAAGTATCCAAGAATGTTTTCTAAAATAAAAAAGAGTCCATTGTAGGAGGGTATCATGTTTAATAATAAATTAAAAAATATAGATATTAATAAAATACAAGCAAATGAGAATCAGCCAAGAACTGTTTTTAATGAAGAAAAAATTGAAGAATTAGCTGCTTCTATTGAAGAAAATGGTTTAATACAACCTATAGTTGTAAGAAAAGTAAATGGAATTTACCAAATTATTGCAGGTGAAAGAAGATATCGTGCTTGTTGTTCTTTAAATATGAAACAAGTACCATGTATTATTGAAGATTATGATGATAAACAAACACAAACACTTGCTATTATTGAAAATATTCAAAGAGAAGACTTATCACCATTAGAAGAAGCAAAAGCTTATCAAGCTTTAATTAAAGAATATGGTTATAGTCAAACAGAGCTTGCAGATATTGTTGGTAAAAAACAATCAACGATTGCGAATAAATTAAGATTATTAAAATTAAGTGATGATGTTCAATTTTCTTTAAATCAAAAACAAATAACAGAAAGACATGCTAGAGCAATGCTTTCATTAAATGAAGAAAAACAACAAGAAGTCTTAAGAGAAGTTTTAAAGAAAAAACTAACAGTAGCTGATACAGAAAGACTTATTAAAAAAGAACCAAAACCTAAAAAGAAAAAAGCATCAGCCGATGTTAAAAAAACAATTTCAAGAAATGTGAAAATTGCTTTAAATACGTTACAACAAGCAATTGGAATGATTGAAAAAACAGGAACATCACTTCAACAAGAAACAGAAGATTTAGAAGATGAATATGTTATTACAATTAGAATACATAAGTAGAGGGTTAAGATGAAGTTACTAGCAACAGATATGGATGGAACATTTCTAAGAGATGATAAATCCTATAGTGAAGAATTTAATGATTTATATAAACAAATGTTAAAACAAGGAATTCAATTTGTGATTGCTTCAGGCAATCAATATGAAGCCCTTGCTTGTAAATTTGATGAAGAAATAAAAAATGATCTTTATTATCTTTGTGAAAATGGTACAAAGATTGTTTATCGAGGAAAAACACTTTATAAAAAAGCATTAAAGAAAGAAGATGCTAAAGAAATTTTAGACATTTTAAAACAAGATCAAGAATGTATGCTAGTCGTTTCAGGAAACAAGCATGCTTATATTTCTAAAAGCTTTGAAGATAAAAAAGATTTTATTTCATTGTTTATGAAAAATGTTCAATTTGTAGAAAGCTATGATGATATTGAAGATGATATCTTAAAATTCTCTATTGCAAGCTTTGATGATCAAATGGAACAAAGAATTGAAAAGATTCAAAAACAACTAAAACCACATTTAAAATTAGTAACAACAGGTAATGTTTGGTTTGATATCTTTTATAAAGATGTGAATAAAGGAACAACTTTAACACATCTTTTAGAAATCTTAAAGATTAAACCAGAAGAATCAGGAGCCTTTGGCGATCAAATGAATGATTATGAAATGTTACAAACTGTAAAATATGGTTATGCGATGGCTAATGCCATGCCACCTGTTAAAGAGGTTGCTTATCAAGTGATTGATAGTAATGAGAATGATGGCGTTATTTTAAAAATAAAAGAAATTTTAAAAGGTAACTATTAAACAATGCGTAAGCATTGTTTTTTTTGTATAATAAAGATGTTAAAACAAGGAGGAAGACTATGAAACCAAAATTACATTTTACAGCACCTTATCATTGGATCAATGATCCAAATGGACTTATTTATTATAAAGGAAACTATCATATCTTTTATCAACATTTCCCATATGATAATAAATGGGGAACAATGCATTGGGGACATGCTATTACAAAAGATTTTGTCAATTTTGAACATCTTCCAATTGCTTTATATCCATCTAAAGATTTTGATAGAAATGGATGTTTTTCAGGATCAGCAATTGAAATCGATGGCCAACTTTATCTTTATTATACAGCTATTAAATACGCTAAAGAAAATCCAAGTAATGTACATAATCAATATAGTGATGATGATTTAAGAGCCTCACAAGCACTCGTTGTAAGTAGTGATGGAATTCATTTTGATAATGTTAAAAATAAAAAACAAATCATTCCCATGATTCAAGAAGCTTATCTTGGAGATTATCGTCATACCAGAGATCCTAAAGTATGGAAAAAACAAGATGGAAAATATGCCATGGTCATTGGTAGTAAAGTCGCTTATGAAGATGACTATTGTGGAAAAGCTCTTTTTTATGAAAGTGAAGATGGAATTCATTTTGAATATAAAAACAGCTATCAAGAACCAACTATTGGAAATATGTGGGAATGTCCAGATGTCTTTAAAATCAATAATCAATTCTTTATGATTTTCTCACCAGAAAATACAGATCTACCACCAAAACCAAATAGTAATGCGCGTTATATGCCGATTGATTTTGAGGAAGATACACTTACTATTAAAGAGCATGGTGATTGGCCTTACTTAGATCATGGTTTAGATTTCTATGCACCACAAACGTTCTTATCAAAAGATAATGAAAGAATTTTACTTGGTTGGCTTAGAATGAGAAAACCAGTTCAAGGAGAAGAATGGGTTGGGATGTTTATTATGCCAAGAGTTTTAAAAGAAAAAGAGGGTAAGATTATTCAAGAACTTTATCCTGAAATTAAAAATTCATTTAATCAAGAAATTCAAGATATTTCATTTGATCAACCATTCCAATTAAAGACAACACTTAATAAGGATAGTTCTTTAAATCTTGGTGGTTTTAAAATTGATATTCAAGATGATTGTCTCCATTTAAATAGAGAAGAAGTCTCTATTCAAGAAAATAAAGTATGTAATGATGTTATTTCACCTAAATTACAAGGACATTATGATATTGAACTTTATTATGATCATCATGTTTTTGAAATCTATATTAATGGTGGTGAATATGTGATGTCACAAGTTGTTTATGATTTAAATGATCAAGTTATTATTCAAAATACAGAGTATAAAGTCTATGTCAGATCATTATAAATTCTTTAGTCATAAACAATGTGAGTATTATCCTTGTCATCAATTAGATGAAATTAATTGTTTGTTTTGTTATTGCCCATTATATATTTTAAAAGATTGTAAAGGTCATTATAAAATGATAGGAAATATTAAAGATTGTAGCGGATGTACTTTACCACATCAAAAAGAAAACTATGATTATATTATTTCTCGTTATCAAGATGTTGTAAAAGCTTTTCAATTACTTGACAATAAAGATACAAATGATAAGATAGAAGCACCAGAGGGTATTGAAGACAATGCTGGATAAGGTTTAGACCTTATCCAGTTTTTTTTATGAGGAAATTATGGAACAAAGACTTTTAAAGCATTAATGATATTTGCCTTGCCATATATGTTTTCAAACTTATTACAAGTATTATATGGTTCGGCAGATTTATTTGTTGTAGGACAATTTGGACATACCTTTGATGTCTCAGGAGTTTCGATAGGAAGTCAAGCGATGGCTATAATTACTAATCTTATTTTAGGACTTACTACAGGGGTTACGGTTTTATTAGGACAATATCTAGGAAGTAAATCTTATCGAGATTTATCGAAAACGATTGGTGGAGCTATTGTTTTATTTTTAATCATTGCTTTAGGTTTAACTTTTGTGATGTTGTATTTTAATAATGAAATTACACTTTTAATGAATACACCAAAAGAAGCTATTGAAGCAACGAAAAGCTAATTAAGTATATTATCTTTATTGTCGGATATAATGTTGTCAGTAGTATTTTAAGAAGATTAGTGGATAGTAAAACACCTTTATTGTTTGTTTTTCTTGCATGTATCATTAATATTATTGTTGATTTTGTTTTAGTAGGATATTTTTATTTGGGAACAAAAGGGGCTGCCATTGCCACTGTATCAGCATAAGGGTTTTCTTTTCTCTTTGCATTAGTTTATTTATGTAAAAAAGGAATTGGTTATTCTTTTTATAAAGAAGATATTTGTTTTTCAAAATATATTCAAAAGATAATGCAAATTGGTTTTCCTTTGGGATTACAAAGTGTACTTGTTAATATATCATTGATTATTGTTAATCAAATGGGCTTAATTGCTTCTGCTTCTTTAGGTGTTGTTGGAAAATTAATGGAATTTTTAATGTTACTAGCCATTGCCTTAGGAAGTGCTTTAGCTTCTCTTATTGCTTTAAATGTAGGAGCTAAACAATATAAGCGTACTAAACAAACATTAAAATATGCAATCATGATTTCTCTTTCCTTCGCAATTGTTGTAACAACGATTTGTGAAATCGATGGAACAATACTTACGCGTATTTTTACCAATAATCAAGATGTTATTAAAAATGGTGCCTTGTATTTAAAAACGTATTCTATTGATTGTTTACTTACAAGTTTTTTATTCTGTATTAATGGGTATTTAAATGGTTACGAAAGAACTGTCTTTACGATGGTACATAGTTTAGTAGCGGCTTTTGTTGGAAGAATTCCTTTAACTTTATTATTTTCTAAAATACCAAACGTAACACTGTTCCATATGGGAATTGCAGCCCCATTATCTACAATGATTTCTTTAGTAATGATCTTTATTTATTTTAAGAAAACAAAATTTGATAAAGTTAAACAGTAAGAAGTTACATTATTACTTATAAAAAAGAAATATTATGAAAAGAAACAAGGGAGGAAAAGAACATGATCACAAAATTTGAGAGAAAAGTGATCGCAGGACTTACAGCTTTTCTGATGTGCCTGTCGATGGTGTTAGCAGTTCCGGTTTCTGTAAA
>OHDP01001273.1_pt1 | contig 11237 bp, 7 predicted proteins | sample 1567011 | NCBI WGS metagenome assembly OHDP01 (sample SAMEA3879532, study PRJEB24766) | human gut metagenome | biome: human-associated habitat; feature: feces | place: USA | collected 1985/1987
AAACAAAAGAAAGAATTCTGTATTATAAAAGACGGTACAGAACAGGTGAAATTGCTTTATAAGGATATTCTTTATCTGTATAAATCCAAAGGTACTAAGTATGTAAATTATGTTACTACCCAAGGCGTTGTGAGAGAGCGAACTTCTTTGGAAAATGCACTGAAAATGTTAAATAGTAGACAATTTCTTCTGGTGGAACGTGGATACGCTGTTAATATAAAGCAGATTTGCAGAGTAAGCGGTGACACTATCTATCTCGAAAAAGGATATGAAGTACCGGTAAGTAAGGCAAGACTTGCAGAAGTAAAGCGAGAAATCAATCTCTACTGGAGGAATTCGTAACGATGGATACACTTGGAATATGGATTGGACTGAATTTTCTTGAAACCTTCCTTTTCTATTATCTGTTATTCGGAACAGTTATAGACAGAAAGACTCTGAAAACGAAAGATAAATGGATTCTCTATTTTGTTTTAATCGTCACTTCAACAATTATTTCTGTATGGGTCAAAAGATCTGTGTTTAGTGCTTATGGATACCTGTTGACGATTTTTATTTTGGTTTTAGGAAGTTTCCTTGCCTATCGAAAGAAATTGATTCTTCTTACAGGGATCGCATCTATGTATGAAGCAGCAATGACATTATTTTTATATATCATTTACTACCTTCTCGCATTTATTTACGGGAATCAGGCAGAAAACCCTCAGATTCTATTTTTCCGTTACCATGAAAATGAAGTATCTTGTGTGATACGAAGCCTGTTATTAATTATTTTCTTTTTTATCATTTTCAAAATAAGAAGCTGGAAGAAGAAAAAAGACATAGAAGCCTTTCAATGGGTATTTGTTTTATGTGGCGTACTGTTGTCAGCACTCGTTCTGGAGTATCAAAAACTTTTAAAATACGGGCTTCTGTACTCTGCAGCCGGAATTCCGGTGATTCAGGATGTCTTAAAAGGAAGTCTCATCAGTTTTCTTACTATGATCGTGCTTGTCAGCGTCATGACATTTCTTATATGGAAAAACAGAAACATAACGGGACAAAATACATTTCTTCTGATGAAAGAAGAGATGGAGAAACAGAAATATGAGGAAATAAGAGCTTCCATCGAGCAGAACAAAGAACTTGTTCATGATACAAAGAATCATTATCTTGTGATCAGTGAATATGTAAAAAATCAGGAATATGAAAAGCTGGAAAATTATGTAGATGAAATCAGAAGAAATTTCGTAAAAATCAATCCACAGATTTATACAGGAAATCATGTAGTGGATCTGATTCTTGGGCAAAAGCGAATCCTGGCAGTACAAAAAGGGATTGATTTCCAATTGGATGTAACACCACTATCCAGTCTGACGATGGAAGAAAGAGAGATCTGTTCACTATTTGGGAATCTGCTAGACAATGCCCTGGAAGCCTGTGAGAAAGTGACTGATAAAGAACGTAAGAAAATCAGTATAAAGATTGAGCAGCATATGCAAATGTTGTTTCTTGAAATTAAGAATGGAACCGATAAGCTTCCTGCCAAATCAGGACATACTTTTCTGACTTCGAAGCAGGATAAATCTCTTCATGGATATGGCTTGAAAAGTGTGGAACGGATTGTTACACGATATGATGGAGATCTGGCCTATGAAATGGAAGATGGAATGTTTGTTGTTTCAATAACATTTTTTGATTTATAAATACTCATGTCCAGTAATCCAGTACTTGAAGGCCATCCGCTTGCAGTACTTTCACCACAAGATTAAACTGAATATAAGAAAAAAACCTGTTCCAAATTTTCAGGATACGAAATTCGTATCACACAAACAGGAATGGAAATGGAGGAATGATGCCATGACAATTAAGAAAAAGAGAACTAAAATCATTTTACCATCGATTCTGACAGTCAGTCTTACTTGTGGTCTGTTACTTACGGGATGTCAGAAGACACCTGACCAGAGTGCAGTTGTCAGTAAGGCCGGAGGATTAAGCGAGGATGTAATTGCAGAACCATTGAAAGATGGAGAGACACAGACACTGGATCTGCCGGAACACTGGGACACAACAGTAACATGGAGTAATGACCGCGGAGTTTTTCACGCAGATCAGAAATTAGAATCTGTTACGACAGGAAATCTTCCGGTGATTGAAGTCAGTCAGAAAAAACTGGAGCTTGAACAATTAAACGGACTTATTTCCTATTTTGCAGGCGGAGAGATTTTGTATCAGACGCAGGAACTTACCAGAGAATACTATCAGAACCTCTTAGATAGGATTAAGAACAGGGAAGGATTCTATGCTGACAACAGTGTGGAGTATGATTTAACAGGGCTTGAAAAGTTAGTGGAAGAAGTTCTTCCTCTTGCGCCAGAGCAGACACCATTGCAGGAAATTGGACAGATTGAATACACATCAAAAAAGACAGATCCGGCGTATGAAGCAAAAAGAAAATCACTGGAAGCTTACGGATATGATATTCTTCCGGATACCACAAAGCAGGATGGAATGGAGATTCATTTTCAGGCAACGGTTGGTGCAGATGCAAAGGGTACGATCAATGCAGAAACTTACGATCCGGAAGCAGGAAATTATAGTATCTTCTCCTGGTCAGAAGGAAATGGGATCGAACTGGCAACTATTGAAAACTATCTGGCAATAGAGAATCGCACAGACGAATATGGAGTTCCTGCAGGAAGCGTAAAAGAATCTTTTATGGAGAAACTACAAACACTGAAAGACCAGATGAAAGAAACCACTCTCTTAGAAGAGACAGCAGAAGATGAAGCTGAAAAAATTCTGAAAGATCTGAACCTCGAAAATATGCAGTTGTTGTCATCAGACAAAATCCTCTGGTATGCACAGTCTGATTATCCGGAAGCCACTATATTAGAACAACAGGAAGCATTATGGAATGCTGATCCAAATCTTGGAAAAACAGGTTATCGTCTTACTTACGTTCCTTCTGTTTCCGGATTAAAAATAAATCAGGATAAAACCGGAGGATATTCAGATGATAGTGGATTTGCATATGCACCTTCCATGCCGGTAGAGCAGATTTATATTGTAGTGACAGAAGATGGAATCCGTTCCTTCAAATGGAAGGGTATGAGTCAGGAAGAAAAGATAGTTACAGAAAATGTAAAACTCCTTGCATTTGATGAAATAGAAAACCGCCTGATCGATCAGGTGAAATATCTTTACCCTTCCAGTCAGCCTGCAGAGAGCAAGACGATATTTGGTTATGATGTTGCAACTGTCGAACTGGGATATACTTATATACCGGCATATAAGAATCCACAAAATGCCTGGCTGGTTCCGGCATGGTTTTTCACTATAAGCGAGAGTCAAGATGCAACTGCCGAACTTGGAACAGCCGGAAGAAAAATAGAAGGATATCAGACCGACTACATTGTATTAAATGCAACAGACGGTGGAAGAATAGGTTCTTATTGGAGATGATAGAATATGAAACGAAGACATCTTTTCAGAACAGAATTGAAATATGACTTTGGAAACCGAAGATTTTATATCTCTGTACTGGCGTTGTGTGCGGTTCTTTTGATTGTTGCACTTCCTTATCGAAATCATCTGATCGCTTTCGGTGGATCAACAGAAGGGAAAGCCTGGTTATGCATCTTCACCTATGCAATCACTTCAGAAAAAGCCTTGCTTTTCTTTCCACTGTTGGTTCCTCTGGCAACAGCCGCAGATATACAGGAAGAATTACACAGCCGCTATGCATGGTTTCTTATTAACAGAATAGGAAAAAGAAATTATATTTGGATGAAAAGTTTTGGAGTCGCATTCACAGGTGGTGCCATTTCCGTTTCAGCGGCAGGAATTGCATTGGTTGTTTTTATAGTTATCTGTAGAAATATCCCGACTCTGAATACTTTGCAAAATATATCAGAGGTAATAAGTATCACAGGAATTGGATTTATCCGACTTTTTCTAAATGGAGCATTGTGGTCTTTATGCGGTTCACTGACAGCAGTTTTGACTAAAAATAAGTATCTGAGCTGTGCTGTTCCATTTATTTTATATTATGTACTAACAGTGTTTCAAGAACGATATTACCGCAATTATTTCTTCCTAAGTCCAAAGCAGTGGGCAAGCCCGGCATATTATGGAAACGGATTCTGTCTTTTGGCTCTGCTTCTGATCAGCAGTCTTCTGGCACTGGCTTTGCGTAAATGCGTGGTAAGGAGAGTGGTGGCATGAAAAAAACGCAATTTAAAACGGACATTCATCAAATCTTTCTTCTAACAAAAAGAAATTTCTCTGACTGGGACAAAAATCCGAGAATCTGGATGACTTTTGCATTAGGATTTGTACTTTGTCTGATGTTGACAAATCAGATTTTAGAGCAGGCACAGACATTCCAGACACCGGTGCAAATGTTCGAGCCACTGATCTGGACCTTCGGTGATGCGCAGTCTGTGATGCTTTCATCCCTTTTACTGCTGTTATTATTTGCAGATATGCCTTTTGTAAATCAGATGACGCCCTATTGGCTGATCCGGACAAAGCGAAGCGTATGGATGGCAAGTCAGATCCTATATGTGATCCTGTCTACTTGCCTTTATACAGTCTTCCTCTGCCTGACAGAACTTCTAATTGCAAGTCCTTGGGCTTACGTTGGAAATGTATGGAGCCAGACTGCTGCAAGCATTGGATATGGAAGTAATAATCATCTTACGGTTCCTGTATCAATAAAGACAATGGAAATGACAACACCATATAAATGTGCAATCTGTGTTGTATTTCTTATGCTTTTCTATTCGTTATTTATTACTTCCGTCATGCTTGTATTAAATCTACAGAAGGGAAGAGCCGGAGGCGTTGTTGGCGCACTCTTGATAAATCTTTATGGAATTCTTCTGACTCCGGATATTTTTCAAAAAGTTTTTCATCTGGGTGGAGGGCTTTCCTATCGGGCAAATATTCTTTGCGGATGGTTATCACCCTTAAATCACGCAACATTTCCAATGCATAATTTCGGATATGATTATTTGCCACAAATAAAAATAAGCATCCTGTTATTCCTTGCAGTGATATGTATTTTGCTTTTCATCTCGAGAAAATGTATCAAACGATATAATTTTACATTTTCTCAGGTTGATGAATCCTGACGGAATAAGAAAGGGGAAAATTATGAAAGCTGCTGTGAAAGTTAAAAATCTAACAAAATCTTTTGGCAAAGAAAAAGTATTAAAAGGAATCAGTCATACCTTTGAGGCAGGAAAAATCCACGGAATCATGGGATTTAATGGCTCCGGTAAAACTGTAATGTTCAAATGCATCTGCGGTTTTCTTCAACCTGACAGAGGGAGCGTATATGTCTATGGAAAAAGAATTGGAAAAGATATTGATTTTCCGGAAAATACCGGAATGATTATCGAGAGTCCGGGATTTCTTCCATATATCAGTGGATATGAAAACTTAAAACGCCTTGCACAACTTAATCGAAAAATAGGAGATACTGAGATCCGGGATGCAATCGCAAGAGTTGGTCTTGATCCGTTTTCTAAAAAGAAAGTAGGTCAATATTCACTTGGGATGAGAGAACGCCTTGGAATTGCACAGGCGATCATGGAGCGACCAAAATTATTAATTTTAGACGAACCATTCAATGGATTGGATAAAAGAGGCGCACAGGATGTCTGCGAACTCTTTGTTGAATTGAAAGAAAAAGGGACAACTATCCTGCTAGCTGCACACAATGTGATGGAAATGGAATGGTTGTGTGATACAGTGTGCGAAATGGATGCCGGACAGTTAGAAGTTGTTTATGAAAAATGAAATAATAATTTTTTCAAATTAAAAGAAGAGAGCGAACCCAAGAATATTAAACGAATATTCTTCAGTTCGCTCTCTTCGCACATTGCGATATAGGTACTCCGACAAAATGATACATTTCTACGTTCTCAACATCTTCAACATCAGCTTGAAATTCATGTTAAAATTTGTTAGAATGATTTGCGAACTTACATTCTAAAAAGTTTTTAGAAAACCCTTGAAAACTAAGGAGAAATTGATGGAAAATATTGACATAGATAAGCTGACGCCCATGATGAAAATTTATTGCGAGACGAAAGAGCAGTACAAGGATTGTATCTTATTCTACCGCCTCGGCGATTTCTACGAAATGTTCTTTGACGATGCCTTGACTGCATCCCGAGAGCTTGAGATCACACTGACCGGGAAAAGCTGTGGTCTGGATGAACGTGCCCCGATGTGCGGAATCCCATACCATGCCGTGGAAGGATACTTGAACCGTCTTGTTGCGAAAGGATACAAAGTTGCAATCTGTGAACAGGTAGAAGATCCAAAGACTGCAAAGGGAATCGTAAAGCGTGAGGTTGTAAGAATTGTTACACCCGGAACGAATCTGGATACACAGGCATTAGATGAAACGAAGAATAATTACATCATGTGTATCGTCTATATTGCAGACCGCTATGGAGTTGCAATCGCAGATATTTCTACCGGAGATTATTTTGTCACAGAACTTCCGGACAGCAGCCGTCTGATGGATGAGATTTATAAATTCAGTCCATCTGAGATCATCTGCAACGAAGCGTTCTATATGAGCGGTATGGATCTGGATGCGATGAGAGACAAGCTTGGGATCACGATTTATTCTCTCGATTCCTGGTATTTTGATGATGCTGTCTGCAAAGATAAGCTGCTTGAGCATTTCAAAGTAAAGAATTTTGCAGGGCTTGGACTTGCTGATTATGACTGTGGAATCATCAGTGCCGGAGCACTTTTGATCTATTTATTTGAGACACAGAAAAATTCACTTTCCAACCTGACACATATTACACCATATATCACAGGAAAATATATGCTGATTGACAGTTCTACACGTCGAAATCTGGAGCTGTGCGAAACTTTACGTGAAAAGCAGAAGCGTGGTTCCCTTCTCTGGGTTCTTGACAAAACACGTACTGCAATGGGCGCACGTACGCTTCGCAAAAATGTAGAACAGCCTTTGATCGATAAATCCGAGATCAACCGCAGACTGGATGCAGTAGAAGAACTGAAAAATCAGGCCATTGCCCGTGAAGAGATCCGGGAATATTTATCTCCGGTCTATGATCTGGAGCGTCTGATCACGAAGATCACTTACGGTTCTGCAAATCCGCGAGACCTCACCGCATTCAAAGGTTCTCTGGAGATGCTGCCACCGATCCGCTATATTTTACAGGATCTGCAGGCACCGCTTTTAAAAGAGATTTATGAAGATCTGGATGCATTAGAAGATCTCTGCGAGCTCGTCACGAAAGCCATTCGTGAGGATCCGCCGCTTGCCATGAAAGAGGGAAATATTATCCGCGACGGTTATAACGAAGAAGTTGATAAGCTTCGCCGGGCGAAATCGGACGGAAAAGACTGGCTTGCAAAACTTGAGAATGATGAGCGAGAAAAAACATGTATTAAAAATCTAAAAATAAAATATAACAAAGTATTTGGTTATTATCTGGAAGTGACAAATTCTTATAAAGATCTTGTCCCGGATTATTATACAAGAAAACAGACCCTTGCGAATGCTGAGCGTTATATCACACCGGAGCTTAAAGAACTTGAAGACATGATCCTTGGTGCAGAAGATAAGCTGTATGCACTGGAATATGAACTTTACAGCGAAGTCCGTGAAACGATTGCCGGACAGGTGGAGAGAATCCAGCAAACTGCCAAAGCAGTTGCCGCACTGGATGCGTTCAGTTCTCTTGCACTTGTTGCAGAGCGCAACAACTACGTCCGTCCGAAAATTAATGAAAAAGGAATCCTTGATATCAAAGAAGGCCGTCATCCGGTCGTTGAGCGAATGATTCCAAATGATATGTTTATTGCCAATGATACTTATCTGGATGATAAGAAACATAGAATTTCAATCATCACAGGTCCGAATATGGCAGGTAAATCAACTTACATGCGTCAGACTGCATTGATCGCACTGATGGCTCAGATCGGATCGTTTGTCCCGGCAGAGAGCGCGAACATCTGTCTTTCCGACCGTATTTTCACCAGAGTCGGAGCATCCGATGACCTTGCTTCCGGACAGAGTACATTCATGGTTGAGATGACCGAAGTTGCCAATATTTTAAGAAATGCAACCTCAAAAAGTCTTCTCATTCTTGATGAAATCGGACGCGGAACAAGTACATTTGACGGTCTGTCAATTGCCTGGGCTGTTGTAGAATACATCAGCGACAGCAAACTGTTGGGAGCAAAAACTTTATTCGCCACACATTATCATGAACTGACAGAACTCGAAGGAAAGATTGATAATGTCAACAACTATTGTATTGCTGTAAAAGAAAAGGGCGATGACATCGTATTCTTACGAAAGATCGTAAAAGGCGGGGCTGACAAGAGTTATGGTATCCAGGTTGCAAAACTTGCCGGCGTTCCGGATCTTGTCATTTCCCGTGCGAAGGAAATCGTAGAGGAACTCAGCGATGAGGATATCACAAACCGCGTCAGTGAGATCGCGGCCAAGGAACATACTGCAAAGAAAAAAAGTAAGGCAAAAAAATATGACGAAGTCGATATGGCACAGATGTCTCTGTTTGACACTGTAAAAGATGATGACGTACTTGATGAATTGAAAAATATCGATGTCGGAAATCTTACACCGATCGATGCTTTAAATACAATCTACCGGTTACAGAATAAGCTGAAGAACCGTTGGTAAAAGGAAAGGCGGAAATATGCCACACATTCATGTATTAGACCAGATCACAATTGATAAAATTGCCGCAGGTGAAGTGATTGAGCGTCCAGCGTCAATTGTAAAAGAACTCGTTGAAAATGCGATCGACGCAGGATCTACTTCTGTAAAAATAGAGATCAAGGACGGGGGCATTTCCTTCATCCGTATTACAGATAATGGCTGTGGCATTCCGCAGGATGAAGTGCAGCGTGCTTTTCTGCGCCATTCTACAAGCAAGATTGAGACAGTGGAAGACCTGTCTCACATCGCGTCTTTGGGATTTCGTGGAGAGGCGCTTTCAAGTATTGCAGCCGTCACCCGGACGGAACTGATCACAAAGACAGCCGATGCAGAGTTTGGTACCCGCTATGTCATTGAAGGTGGAAAAGAAGTATCCTTGGAAGATACCGGTGCGCCAAACGGGACAACTTTCCTCGTCCATCAGTTATTTTACAATGTTCCTGCGAGAAGAAAATTTTTGAAAACACCAATGACAGAGGCCGGACATGTGCAGGATCTATTAATGCATCTTGCCCTGTCTCATCCGGAAGTTGCTTTTCAGTTTTTAAATAACGGACAGGAAAAACTGCGTACTTCCGGAAATGGAAAACTGAAAGATGTGATCTACAATGTCTATGGCCGTGACGTAGCGGCTAACCTGATTGAGATCGATTATGAGAAAAATGGTATCCATATCACAGGTTTTCTCGGCAAGCCGATCATCACACGTGGAAATCGTAACTTTGAAAATTTCTTCGTAAACGGCCGCTATGTCAAAAGTGCAATGATCTCCAAATCCGTGGAAGACGCTTATCGTGATTTTGTGATGCAGCACAAGTTTCCATTTGCAGTTCTGCATTTTCATCTGAGTGGAGAAAATGTAGATATCAATGTGCATCCGACAAAGATGGAACTTCGCTTCTCACGGCAGCAGGAGGTTTATAATACCGTCTTTGAAGCTGTACACAGAACCCTGTTGGAACCGGAACTGATCCAGAAAGCAGAAGTTCCTGATCCGGTGGAATCGAACGAAAACAAGGCAGAAAGACCGGAGCGAGTGAAAAAGACATTCACATCCGCTTCGACCAAAAATAAAGAGGATACCGGCAGTCCGTTTCTTCTTCGTCCGCGTAAGGAGAATGAAAAAGTAACAGCTGCGGAATTGATCAAAGAATCCAAGAAAACGGTTAAGGATGATGTTCAAGATGAGGATTATTTTATCCGTAAGATGAAGGAGCGCGTACTTTCTTACCATAATCGTTCTTCTTCCGCCGAAGTTGCAGACCGGAAAGAGATTTTCCGTGCAGATGAACAGAAAGACAAAATTGCTGAACATGTCAAATACGCCGTTGAAGCAGCAGATAAGACAGTTGCACCGGAAACTGCGGCAGCAGTTCAAAAATCCAAACCAGCTGTTGAAATGCAAACTGCCACCACCAACACCGATGCAGTATCTGATTGTGAAATAACCGACGCAAAATCAGAACCAGAAAACGGTACGCAGATGGATCTCTTTGAAGAAAATTTCTTAAAAAGAGATATCCGTGCAGAATATAAATTGATCGGCCAGGTCTTTGACACCTACTGGCTCGTAGAATTTAAAGATAATCTCTACATCATTGATCAGCATGCGGCTCATGAACGCGTCTTGTATGAGCGTACCTTGCGTGAAATGAAAAGCAGAGAATTTACTTCTCAGTACTTAAGTCCTCCGATCATTTTAAGCTTATCCATGCAGGAAGCACAGCTTCTGAATGAAAATATGGACCGCTTTTCACGCATTGGTTTCGAGATTGAACCTTTTGGTGGAGAAGAGTATGCAGTCCGTGCAGTACCTGACAATCTGTTCAGTATTGCCAAGAAAGAACTTCTGATGGAGATGATCGATGATCTGACCGAAGGTCTTTCTACTTCTATGACACCGGAGCTGATCGATGAGAAGGTTGCATCCTTGTCCTGTAAGGCTGCTGTAAAGGGAAATAACCGTCTTTCTGCACAGGAAGTAGACAAACTGATCGGCGAACTCCTGACACTGGACAATCCATATCACTGTCCGCATGGACGACCGACGATCATTGCCATGACAAAACGTGATCTGGAAAAGAAATTTAAACGAATTGTATAAATGGAATCGAGGAAATATAGATGGAACAGACAAACAAACGCCCACTTGTCATTCTGACCGGCCCAACCGCTGTCGGAAAGACTGCTGCCTCCATCGGACTTGCCAAAGCGATCGGCGGAGAGATCATTTCTGCTGATTCCATGCAGGTCTACAAATATATGGATATTGGATCAGCTAAGATCCGGCCGGAGGAGATGCAGGGAGTAAAGCATTATCTGGTAGATGTTCTTGATCCGTCTGAGGATTTTAACGTTGTTCTCTTTCAGCAGATGGCAAAAGAAGCAATGGAAGGAATCTATCAGCGGGGACATATTCCGATCGTTGTCGGTGGAACAGGATTCTATATTCAGGCATTACTTTACGACATTGATTTCACAGAAAATAATGCCGATACTGCTTATCGGG
>OHDP01001277.1_pt1 | contig 11197 bp, 9 predicted proteins | sample 1567011 | NCBI WGS metagenome assembly OHDP01 (sample SAMEA3879532, study PRJEB24766) | human gut metagenome | biome: human-associated habitat; feature: feces | place: USA | collected 1985/1987
TACAGAGTTTATCGATCATGATAATATGATCATTTGATGTGATTTCTAATACTTTTTCCATTTAGTTTTTCCTCCTATTATTATATAGACAATTTTTTGATCTTTTTCTTTTTATTTTTTTAAAAAAAGTAAAAAAAAATAACGAAATAAAAATTTCGTTATACCAAATAAATGATCAATGCAATTAAAAAACCACAAAGAACATCACTTATAAAATGAACAGCACAAATGATTCTTGATAGCCCTACAATACATGCAATAATTAAAGCAATGATTCCTAAATGAATATTAATTTTCAATAAGGCAAATGCAATCGCAAAAGCACTTACTGTATGACGACTAGGAAAAGATTCTCCTGTTTTATGACCTACAAGTGGTTCAATATTAAATGTCATACAAGGACGTGGACGATTATAGAGTTTTCTAATAAGTGTTACAATCAAAAAAGAACTTAATGGTTTAATGATTGTCAATAATAGCTTTGATGAATGATTAATAAATAATATGAGAAGTGTTAAAGCATAAAGTGCGGCTGTAAGATAAGGGGTTATTTTAGCTATTACAACGCATATTTTGTCTAAATGATGTTGACGGATGTAATTGAGATTGTTTTGATAAAATTTTTCCATTATTTTAAGATAAAGACTGTTTCTCCTTTATTAAGTGTCAGTATTTTTCTTTCAATTCTTGGATGTGAATATTTTTTTCTAACATAATTTAAAAGAATGGAAGAAGAATATCCATGAACAATTGTCACTTCTTTAACAAGAATTGAAGTTCCTTTTAAAAAATGATCTAGTTTTACTTTAGCTTCACTTTGACTACATCCGTGCAAATCTATTGTTGATAACATCCAATCACCTCTTTGCTATTATAAAATAAATTTAAATGAAAAAAAATGACAAAACGAAAATATTGCTTTTATGGGTATTTTTCATTACAATAAAGAGGTAAAAAAAGAGGAGTGAAAAAGATGGCATTAACAGCAGGTATTGTAGGATTACCAAATGTTGGTAAGTCAACATTATTTAACGCAATTACAAATGCGCAAGTAGAAGCAGCAAACTATCCGTTTGCGACAATTGATCCAAATGTAGGTGTCGTAGAAGTACCAGACTATCGTTTAGATAAATTAACAGAAATGATTGAACCTAAAAAGACAGTTCCAACAACTTTTGAATTTACGGATATTGCAGGTCTTGTAAGAGGTGCAAGTAGAGGAGAAGGATTAGGTAATAAATTTTTAGGAAATATCAGAGAAACGGATGCAATTTGTGAGGTTGTAAGATGTTTTAGAGATAAGGATGTAACACATGTTGATGGTGATGTAGATCCTATTAGAGATATTGAAACAATTAATTTAGAATTGATCATGGCTGATTTAGAAACAGTTGAAAAACGTATTGGACGTTTAGAAAAGAAAGCTAAATCAGGTGATAAAGAAGCTAAAGCTGAAATGAGTGTTTTAGAAAAATTAAAACCAACATTAGAAGCAAATAAACCAGCAAGAAGTATTGAATTTGATAAAGAAGAAATGTTAATTGTCAAACAATATACTTTACTTACAATGAAACCATTAATCTATGTAGCTAACTTAGGTGAAGAAGATTTAGAAGATCCAATGCAAAATCCATATTATGTTCAAGTTTTAGAATTTGCGAAAGAAGAAGGTAGCGACGTTGTTCCTATTTGTGCAAAAATTGAAGCTGAATTAGTAGGAATGGATAAAGAAGAAAAAGCTATGTTTATGCAAGATTTAGGTATTGAAGAAAGTGGTCTTGATAAATTAATTAAAGAAGCTTATAGCTTATTAGGTCTTAGAACATATTTTACAGCTGGAGTACAAGAAGTAAGAGCATGGACATTTAAAGAAGGAATGACAGCTCCAGAAATGGCGGGTATCATTCATAGTGATTTCCAAAGAGGTTTTATTAAAGCAGAAACATATAGTTTTGATGATTTAGTGAAATATGGTAGTGAACATGCTTTAAAAGAAGCTGGAAAAATTAGACAAGAAGGTAAACAATATGTAGGTCAAGATGGAGACATCATGTTGTTTAAATTTAATGTATAATGAAAAAAGCAATTAGATATATCTTATTAACTGTCTGTGTTTGTGTATTTTGTTACTCAGCATATAATTTAATTAATATTTATTTGAATTATAAAAAAATAGATGATGATTATGGAGAATTAGCTAAAACTTATACGGAAGAAAAAGAAGAAAAGGAAAGCTATTTACAAATTAATTGGGATGAGCTTTTACAAAGAAATAAAGATGTGAAAGCGTGGATTCAAATTCCAAATACAAATGTGAATTATCCTGTTTTACAAGGTGAAACGAATGACACTTATATTCATAGTGATATAGATCATAATGAATTAAGTGCAGGTAGTATTTTTATCGCAAGTGAAAATGAAGATCCATTTAATGATTTTAATACGGTTATTTATGGTCATAATATGAAAAATGGTTCAATGTTTAATAATATTAAATCCTATACGGATCAAAGCTTTGCGGATGAACATCCTTATGTTTATATTTATTTACCTGATGGTACAGTAAGTCAATATAAAGTGGTTGTAGGACATATTATTTCAGAATCAAGTGTTTTATATAGTACACAAATTGTTGATACAGCTTCATTTGTACAAGAAATGGTAAAGACATCTTCTATTAAAGTAGATTTTGATCAATCTCAAGTACAATCGGTAATTACTTTATCTACTTGTACTTCTGCAGGAAGTGAAAGTGGTAAAAGAAATGTAGTACATGCGATTTTACAAAGAAAAGGGATTGATCCTGTAAAAGAAAAAATGGAAAACTAGAGAAATCTAGTTTTTTTGTTGTTAATTGTAAATGAGCTTGAATTGAATAAGTATGTCTGATGTGCTAAAATATTTGCATGTTAAGAGGGTGTTTTAATGGTTAAACAAAAGAAAAGAAGTTTTATGTCTAAGTTGTTTTCTAGACGTATTTTATTATTAATACAATTTATCGTTTCTATCATTTTTTTAGGATGTATTTATATATTAAAGATGTTACCAATGAAATATTATTTGATTTTATGTGGTATTATTTTTTTGTTATGGATGTTAAGTTCATTGCTTATTAAATCAGGTATTAAAAAGAAAAAGCGAGAAAATAAATATGCTAGATTGATTTTTGGAAAGCTATTATCTTTAATGCTTAGCATTGCTTTAGGATTTGTTTCGGTAATGGCTTTTAAAGGAAATAATTTTTTATCTAATATTACAGGTTCTTTTACACAAACAAGAGTTATTTGTATGTATGTAAAAAAAGAGAGTGCTATTAAAAGTTTAAGTGATGTAAAAGGTAATACAGAAATTGGAATTGCTAGTGAAAAAGGCTCAAAGAATATTACATCAGCAATTGCTAAAATAGAAAATAAAGCAAATAAAGATTTTCAAACAAAAGATTATAAAGATTATTCTTTATTAGGAGATGCTATCATGGATGGAGACATTGATGTTATTGTTGCTGATAATGCTTATATGGCTTTATTAGAAGCAAATCATGAAGGCATTGATGAAAATCTAAAGAGTTTATATAAAGTAGAAATTCAAGAAAAATTAAATTCTGTGACACAAGAAACAAATGTGACTAAAAATCCATTTATTGTTTATATGACAGGAATAGATACTTATGGGACAGTTTCAGCAATTTCAAGAGCTGATGTTAATCTTGCTGTCTGTGTTTCCCCAATTCAAAAACAAATATTAATTGTATCTATTCCTAGAGATACACAAATTACCTTGCATAAAAATGGAAAAATGGATAAATTAACGCATTCAGCTATGTATGGTATTAACGAGACAATTTCTTCTATAGAAGATTTCTTGGATTTAAAAGTGAATTATTATGCTAAGACAAACTTTAGTGGAATTACTAATATCATTGATGCTTTAGGTGGAGTAACAATTGATTCACCTTATGAATTTACAACATTACATGGTCACTATCATATTAATAAAGGAATTAATCAAATGGATGGAGATAAAGCTTTATGTTTTGTAAGAGAAAGATATGCTTTACCAAGTGGTGATTTTGATCGAGGAAGAAACCAACAAAGATTACTTAAAGCCATGATCAATAAAGCTGTTTCTCCTAAAATCATTACAAACTATTCAAATATTTTACAAGCAGTAGAAGGATGTTTTGAAACTAATATGTCATCTGAAGATATAAAATCACTTGTTCAAACGCAATTAGATGATATGTCTAAATGGAAAATGTACAATGTTCAACTTACGGGAGATCCAGAAATTTCATATAAAACATATTCTATGAAGGGTAAAAAATGTTATACAATGAAACCTAATAAAAAATCTTTGAACGGTATTATTAATGTTATTAATAAAATTGAAGATGGTAAAAGAATTACTGATCAAGATGTAAAAGGATTACAAGGTGCTTAACCTGTAATCCTTTTTAAATGACAACTCTTAATTTAAAATGGTGTTGATGAGTAGAAAATTGACAATTTCCATGGAGCTTTTCAACTGTATAAGCAATACTTTGAGTTCCAAAGCCATGATCTTTTTCTTTAGATATAGGAATACCATCTATAAAAATAGGTTCATTTAAGTAATTATTTTCAATCGAAATAAGTAGCTTACCACATTTTTCTTGCATATTTAATTCTATAAAACGTTCATTTTCTAATGACATAACAGCTTTAAAAGCATTTTCTAAACCATTAGATAGAATAGAAGTTAAATCGATATCACTAATAGACAATTGTTGAGGAATATCTAAATGATAATGAAAATCAATATTTTCATCTTTCATTCTATTTTCGTAAGATGTCATAATCATATTAACAGTATCATTTAAACAATATTTCTTTCTTACAGTTTGACCGATGGCATCAAATAAAGTATGAATATATTCGATAGCATGTTCATTTTGATTATTTTCAAGATCGTTTAGTATATTGTTTAAAAAATGACGCATATCATGTCTCATTAAAATAATCTTTTTTTCATTTTCTTCCATCAGTTTCATTTCTTTTTTTGATTGTGCTTGTTTCATATAAATAAGCTTATTGGTTGTTTCTATTTTTTGCTTTTCTTCATATTGTTTAAAATAAACGGTACAGAATACAAAATAACAGATACATAAAAGAAATGGTGTAAATTCTACAGTTGTTTTATTTCCAATATAAAGAAGCTTTGTATAAACGGTAGAAAGATAATCAAATATATAATAGAAAATTGGAATGATACCAAAAGAAATAAGTTCACGTGATTGTTTTTTTAATAATTGAGAAATAGGTAAATAAACAAATTTAATAATGAAAACAAAAGAAATAATGAGTGTTAAAGAAAGAGGAAACAAAGATTGTTGTCCAGTTACTTATTTGACAACATAAATAAGCACTTGTTATAGCAATTAAACTTGGAAATAATCGTTTTTTGAAAATTAAAACAAAAAATAATAAAAGTGGTAAATGGGTAATAAAAGGATATAAAGAAATAACAGCCGATAAATCTTTAGTAAAATAGAAAATTCCCTGAAGTACTAAATCAATATAAAAGAATAGAAAAAGACAAATGACATTCTTTTTATTGATTCTAATATCTAGAAATAGTGCAGAAACAAAGATACCGAATAATAAAGTTAAAGTATAACGAATAGATTCTAAAATAGTATAAATCATATGTTAATCACCTTCTTTAAACATATATTCAAAATAAGCTTCTTTAAAAGATTTAGCATAACTTCTTGCGATGGGAACTTTCTTGTGTGTTTTTGTTTCAATTTCTATAGAATTAAAATGATCAATAGCAGGCATATGAACTAAGTAACTTCGATGACATTTATAAAATGCATCATTTGTAGTTAATTCATTACTACAATGAACAAAAGTATCTAAAACTTCTAGACATTCACCATCATTTAAACAAAATAAAACTTTTTTATTTTGTGCTTCAACACATTCAATCAAATGATAATAAATTTTACGATATCCTTTATCTGTTTTAACAATAATAGATTCAGGTTCATAATGAAATGCTTGTTTACAATCATTTAAAAGAGAGCATAGTTTTTCATAAGTTGTAGGTTTTAAAAGATATCCACTTGCTTTAACATCATAAGATTCTAAGGCAAATTCAGGAGAAGAGGTTAAAAAAATAATTTTAACGACAGAATCATTTTTTCTAATTTCATGAGCTGTTTCCATACCATTTAATAAAGGCATTATAATATCTAATAAGATAACTTCGATATGACTTTTTTGATAACTATTAATTAAAGCATCCCCATGATTAAAAAGATAAATAGAAACATCTTCATGATGTTCCTTTCCCCATTTTTCTATCATTTCTTTAACTTGATTCATATATAAAAGATCATCATCACATATTGCTATATTCATATACATCACCTAATATTATTTTATCAAAATAAAAACACTTCTTATATACATTTCACACCCTAAAAACGACATTTCGCGCCAATTATAAAAAATAACAATTAAAAAAAGTAAAATAAAAGCATAGGAGGAAATGAATAATATTCAAAGAAAGGGGATAGGGAAAATGAAAATATATAAGAAAGTGATAGCATGTATACTGACATTAATGATATTCTTTGCACAAATGCCAGTCAACGTATTTGCGGCTAATCAAAAGAATAATATACCACTTGATATTGTCTTGGTTTTAGATGTTTCAGGGAGTATGGAAGATCCTATAACTTCAACTGATACTACTAAAAGGATTACAATTTTAAAAGATTCAATTAATCAATTTATTGAGGAATTTGCTAAAAATAATTCAAAACAGAGTGATGAAAAATATCAAAGTAGAATTTCGATTATTAAATTTGCTGGAGATAAATCAGATAAAGTAGGGAATGATACCTATACTGAAAATAGATATAGATATAATTATACGCAAATTATGAATGATTTCTTTACTGCCACAAATGACAATAAAGCAAAGTTAGAAGATGTTGTAAATAGCATTAGTCCTGCAGGGGCAACACGTTCAGATTTTGCAATGGAATTAGCATTAAAACAAATTAATCAAAGTAAAAATGATGAAAGTAGAAAAGATGCCAAAAGAATTGTTTTTTTTGTAACGGATGGTCAGCCAACGACTTTGAATAATTTTGATGATGATGTCGCTAATAAAGCTATTACAGCATCAGAGGAAATAAAAAAAGATGCAGAAGTTTATACATTTGGAATGTTTTCTTTAACTGATCCATCTATTACTGGACATGTAGGAAGTGGTAGTTGGTCAGATGCAGAAAAGTTTAATGCTTATATGCATGGAGTTTCTAGTAATTACTCAGATGCCCAAAGTTATAAAAACTTAGGAACTAGAGCAGAAAATAGTGCTTATTATATGGGAGCTAAAAGCTCAAATGAGGCTACAGCAATATTTGATAGTGTTATAGCTAAATTATTAAGTATGACATATGCTGGTGCAGATTATACAGATGTAGATGCAGCTATTAAAAGAGCAAATTCACTTAATAAAGATAATTATAAAGATTTTTCAAAGGTAGAGGATGCTATTAACGCAGTCAATCGTGATAAAGATATTACTGAACAAGAGGTTGTTAATGGTTATGCTAAGGCTATTAATGAAGCAATTGATCACTTAGAATATAAAGCTGCAGATTATACAAAAGTAACTGAGGCAATTGAAAAAGCAAATAAACTTAATAAAGATAACTATGAAGATTTTACAAAAGTAACAGCTGCAATTAATGCAGTTGCACCTGGTAAAAATATAACACAACAAGATGAAGTAGATGCTATGGCAAAAGCCATCAATGATGCAATTGATGCATTAGTATTCCAATTAAAAATCAAATATGATTCTAATGGTGGAACAGGAACAATGACTAATCCAGCTATTGAATTAGATAAAGAATTTACTTTCCCAAAATGTGAATATGTTGCTCCAAATGGAAAACATTTTAAAGGCTGGCAAGTAGACAGTACTATTTATAAAGTAGGAGATCCAAGAGTATTTACTAAAGATGATCAAAATAAGGAAATTAAAGCAGTTTGGGAAGAACATACTTTTGATCAAAAATTAAAAGAAGTCAATGGAGTAAGTACTTTAAAAGACAAAGCAACATGTACAACAAATGCTATCTATTATAAAAGCTGTACTTGTGGTCAAGTAAGTACTACAGAAACATTTGAAGATAAAGATACAAAATTAGGACATGAATATACAAAACAAATAAAAGATGAAAAATACTTAAAATCTCAAGGAAGTAACTGTCAAGAACATGATGCATATTGGTATGTATGTTCAAGATGTGATGCTAGTGCTAAAGATGATGAAAATGCACAAGATAAGTATTATGAATCTGCAGAAGTAGGAAATCATGTGTATGATCAAGAAGTTGAAAGTAGTGAATATTTAGCGACTCCAGCTACTTGTATGACACCTGCTAGATATTATAAGAGTTGTATTTGTGGAGCAAAAGGTACAGAAGCATTTGCAGCAACAGGTACTCATTTAGGACATGCTTATATAGAAGTTAAGAATCCACAATTTTTAAGAGAAAAAGCAACTAATTGTAAGGAACACGATACATATTGGTATGTATGTTCAAGATGTGGAAAAACATCAAAAACAATCAATAAATATTATGAAGATAAGGATTCTAAAGGAGAACATATATCAAGTGATTGGATCATTGATCAACAACCAACAGTAGCTAAAGAAGGATCAAAACATAAAGAATGTACAGTATGTAAAGAAGTGTTAGAAACAGAAAAGATTGCTAAGTTAGAAAATGTGAAAACTGAAACAAAGAAAGAAGAAACAGCTTCTAAAAAAGAAACAAAAGTAGAAAGTAAAAAAGCTGTAACAACAGGAGATAATACAAATAGTATTGTGCCAATGGCTTTACTAGGTATAAGCTTATTAGGAATTTACATTATTGTAATGAAAAAATATGTTCGTTAGAAAGTAAAAGGGTAACCAAATAATTTAGGGGGAAAGCCAAATTATTTAGGGGACAACTTTAGGGGTTTTAAGAAAACCCTGTTGAAAGTTAGGGGGCACTTTAGGGGGCAACCTAAAAATTCAAAAGAAAATAAGTTTAAAGGAACAATCAAATAGGTTGTTCCTTTCATTTTGTCTAGATACATTTAACAAGTTATTTTTTAAATTTATATACTTCTTTTTTGATTTAGGAATGGCTAAAATAGATTCATTTTTCCTGTTAGCCCAAATCAATCTGCTTCTTACATATTCAAAATTACTTAATCCTCTTGAATTTCTTTTGAAATCTTTAGGAGTCCTATTATATCCTTCCATAGGTCCATTAGATAGTCTTCGTTCATTTCCATTATTATCAGTTATATAAATAAATGAATTGATGATTTCTTGTTTATGAGCTTTTAATAGTTCAGAAAATTCTTTAAACATAATCAATGTCGAATGAGAATAACAATCAATAATATTGCTTAAAAGAGTATTGATTTTTTCTAGGTCCCTTTCTTCTGTTTTATTAAATTCAATATATTTTTCTTTTAGACGTCTGATTTGTACAAGGTTATCGTCTAATTGGAAAAACATTTTTTCATAGTCATAAGTATTTAAATAAGCTTTTAATTTGTGGTTGTATCTAACATTACTTTGATAGTCTATATTTTCTACATTTTGTAATATGAGCCATTTAAAATTATTAAGCAGATAGACTTCTTTAGATGTCGGCATATTTTTAAAATCTATAGGTCTATTATTTTTTATACAAGAGTCTTCGTAAATCTTTTTATCTCTTATTTGGAATTTCTTTTTTAGATCATTGATATAGTTATTTATCTTTCTTATGATCCAAGAAACAACGTGAAAACTATCAATGATGGCAATACTGTTAGGAAAGTAACGCTTCGTATAGTTGATATAGGGATTGTACATGTCACAGATAAGGTATTTAACGTTTTTTCGTTCTTCCAATGGAATAGATAAAAAGTAGGCATTGGTCGTTTCTTCCCATCTGTTGGGAAGAATATCGATAATTTCTGAGGAATCAAAATCCATGATAACCAATGCATAACGATGCTTATAGTCAATATTTAAAAATACTTCGTCGACAGAAATTATTTCAGGTAAAGGAAGACGTTTTATGTTCAAATATTGTAGAAATATATAATGTACGGAAGTATCAGAAATATTATATTTTCTAGCGACACCTGCAGTAGTAATATGTATATTCTTCATTTCATTAAGGATCATATAAGGAGTAATATTAGATGACTGTTTATATTTACTAATAAAGTTAAACTGATCATTGAAGTAAAGATTACATTGAGGATTGGTACATCTCCATTTTCTTTGAGTTACAATAAGTTTTAATTGATAGCCATCTTGTAGGATAGGATGATTTATTTTTCTAATATATTTTCCTTTTGAATGCATTCTAGAAGAACAGGCAGGGCAATATTCGACTTTGAGAGTCTTTTCTAAATAAATTATCTTAGTATTTCCATCAATTAAAATCTTAGAGATAATTATGTCTTTATCTTCAATGTTTAAAAATTTCATGATATCATTATTCATATAGTTCCTTTCATAGTATCTAGACAATATCAATGATAAACGAACTATAAAAAGAAACAACAGCCAGAATTCTAGCTGTTGTTTTTCAATGACAATTATTAGAAGTCCATCCCCCTAAAGTTGTCCCCTAAAGTAGCCCCCCAAAGTTGGGACCCCTAAATTATTTGAATAGCCTTTATATGCTCTATTATTGGTGTCTTGCTATAGTCCAGATATTTTTTACTAATTTGATTTTAACATTGGTAACACAATAAACGGTAAACCTACTCAAAAATTAGTGTATTAAAAGAATAGCTAACAACTAATAATAATATTCTTTAATTAAAGCAAGTAATTGATTTAAAAATACATTTAATAAGCTTAAGAATAGAAAAATAACTATGACAAGATAAATAAGAAAAAAATTTAATGAAAAGAGAGAAATTAAAAATAACTATATCTAATTCTTTAATAGCACATAACTTAAAAATTGTAAACAGCTAATCCATTAGCGTTAGTTATTATTACGAAAAAGAGCAAACCTCATATAACAGAAAATGTCTGCTTTTATTTTAATTATTAAAACCACAAGATTTTGAAAAGTAGTTTCAAATATCATGACATAAAATAAAACCAATTTTACTTATAAAAT
>OHDP01001298.1_pt1 | contig 10979 bp, 9 predicted proteins | sample 1567011 | NCBI WGS metagenome assembly OHDP01 (sample SAMEA3879532, study PRJEB24766) | human gut metagenome | biome: human-associated habitat; feature: feces | place: USA | collected 1985/1987
AGCGAAGTGATTGACACGGGAGTGAACAGTAACTATCTGTATCCCACTCTACAAATAGTTATATGCATTTCCATGTTGTTTTCCCTTTTCAATGAGCCTATCACTTTCGTAATTGTTACAAAAAAGTTAAATAACTCATTCGTTAGTGTAACACAGATAGGCGAAATAGGGAAGTAAAAAATGCATTTTCTTAATCGCTTTCCATTGCTACATTGGCCAGTCAGGAAACCTTCCGTTCATGATTGCATGCATAATCCTCTCCTTCGCCCCTGGTGTCTCCCTGTTGATCTGCTCTATTAGCTGTTTTGCATACGCTCTTTTTGTTGAGCCGTCTACCGGGCAGGTATTCTTAACCACACGGATTCCCTGGTCTGCAACAAAATGCGCTACCCCCTGCTCCGGAACATACATCATCGGACGGATCACCGTCACTCCGGCTTCCGGTAATTCTGTCACCGGTGGAAATGCATAGAATCGTCCTTCATAGATCAATGACATCAATGCTGTCTCTATAAAATCATCCTTATTATGTGCATATGCCATCTTATTGATTCTAAGCTCTCCCAGTCGTTGATACATCGCACCCTTCCGAAGTTTTGCACACAACGAACACGGCCTTACATCCTTGTTTTCCTGAAATACGATCCGGGCGATCTCTGTATCGACCTGCTCATAAGGAATCTCCAAGTGCTTACAATACTCTGCTACACCCGTAAAATCCATTCCTTCAAATCCCACGTTACAGGTAATGGCGGATAATTCGAACCGCTTCGGGTAAAATCCTTGCAGCAGTTTCATTGCATACAGCAATGTCAACGAGTCCTTTCCACCGGAAACGCCTACAGCAATCCTATCGCCCTCTTCTATCATGTTATAATCTTGTATTGCCTGACGGATCAGGCTTAATAATTTCTGTTGTTTCATATTTCCTTCATTTTTTCTTTCACTTTATCCGGTACATCGATCAGTCCAAATCGATAAAACATTCCATAAATGTAGGTAACGCCCCTGATATCTCCAAGAGCCTTCGGCCTTTCCACTATTTCTCCTGTCTGCTTTATATTATGAAACGCCAGCTTCACCGAACTCCAGGCCAGACTTTTACTTTTTTCCCTGCGGTCGATCCATAATTCTTTCGTATATTCACCATTTCTTCCTTTTCTCACTTCATAGGTGAACGGCAAACCGGAATATGTTTTAAACATTATATTTTGATAACTGAGGATCATATCCCATAAATGCTCTTCACTCGGTTCTTCCTGCAGTCTTCTCATTAAATCATAATTCATATCAGAAGCTTTCCTCAACTACTACTTTGCATCTTTCTATGCTCATCACATAACCTTCCAAATATTAGTTTCATAATATCACTTTTCCATAATACTTTACAACAATTTTGCGAAATTCGGGTTGCGGATTTTGTAAGCATCTCTTATACTTTATTATTATGATGTAGGTGCGGGAATTGCATAGCAATGGAGCAATCCGGTTGCATCAGTGAGTGGAAAAATTTTACTTTTTGCACTCACACCTTATTATGTATGAATGTGGAGGGATGAAAGCATGAAGATACTTCTGATCAACGGGAGTCCTAAAGGTAAAAGAAGTAATTCATTAAAGCTTGCATACAGTTTCATTGAAGGATTTAAAAATGGATGTACGAATGATGAAGAAAGCCTCTCCATCGATGAACTCCATGTAGCTTCAATGAATATAGCTGCGTGTAAAGGATGCTTTGCGTGCTGGCAGAAAACACCTGGCATATGCTGTATCAAGGATGATATGCAAACGGTTATTGAAAAACTGATTGATGCTGATCTTATTCTTTGGTCTTTTCCACTGTACTATTTTAATGTCCCAGCTATCTTAAAGAATTTGATCGATCGTCAGCTTCCTATGAGTCTTCCTTTTATGAGTTCAAAGCAGGACGGATACGGAAGCGGAAGTCATGACTCCAGATATGATATGGAAGGTAAAAGACATGTGCTGATCTCCACCTGTGGCTTTTATTCTGCTGTTGGAAACTATGACAGTGTATTGCGGATGTTTGATCATTTTCTCGGCAAAGGAAATTATACGACCATCTTTTGTGGTCAGGGAGAATTATTCCGTGTAAAAGAATTGTCTGCAAGAACAGATGAATATCTTTCCACTGTAAAGTGTGCCGGCTCAGAATATGCAATGACTGGAACAATTTCTGAAAAAACAGATACAATACTCCACACGCTTTTATATCCCAGAGATGTGTTTGAAAAAATGGCAGATGCCAGCTGGGGCATTAGTAAAACGACCGGAGAAAAGGAACCGGATGATCTTGTATTTACCCGGCAAATGGCCTCTCTTTATAACAAAGACAGCTATGATGGAAAAGAACGCGTACTTGAGATACACTTTACCGATTTGGGACACACCTACCAGATTCAGCTTAGCAAGACTGGAAGTGAAGTTTTTACTGACGGACGTCTTTCTCCAACTACTCGCATAGATACGCCTTTTACTGTATGGTCAGCTATTTCCCGTGGAGAAATCGGTGGCGCAGAAGCATTGGGGAAACAGATGTATACGGTATCCGGTGACTTTTCCTTGATGATTGATTGGGATAAATTCTTCGGAAGCGCATCTGTAGTCAAAAAAACAGAGAAAACGCCTCAAAATACGATTGAACAGAAAAATCCTTCCATGATGACAATGCTTATACCGTGGATTACGTTCTGGATTGCTGTTTCTATTCATCCGGAAGTCGGAGCTGTGATCACACTACTTGTGGTCGCAACAGTACCATTTATTATGCGAAATCGTAAATTTGTAATTTGGGATCAGCTCTCTATGGCAGCTGTTGCTATACTTTCTGCAGCCGCAAATATAACCGGAAACGGAGTTCTTCTGACAAACATCGGATATCTTGTATTTGGACTATTCTGGCTGCTTTCATGCCTGACAAAAGAACCTTTATGCGCTGCGTATGTAAAATATAATTATGGTGGTGAAAGTGCACACCGGAACCCTCTCTTTATGAAAACAAATTATATTCTTGCAGCAGCATGGGGAGTGTTATATGTGCTGACAGCAATCTGGACCTTTCTGCTTAAGAAAGCCGGACTTGGAAATGTGCTTATCCTTGTGAATAATCTGATTCCTGTATTGATGGGACTTTTCACAGCATGGTTTCAAAAATGGTATCCTGCACGGATGGCAAGAGGCAAGAGAAAATAGTATTTTCTCTTGCGCTTTCACAGATTTCTTCTTCTACCACTTCAGCCGCTTCCTTATTCTCTGCACTGACCGAGATATACATCTTCAACTTCGGTTCTGTTCATGCTCAACAACTGCATAATCGAGCATCCTCCTCAATCAAATGGTCAATACGAACCGTGTTAGAAATAGACGCACGGCGGACAATCCCATGAACTTCATATCCCTTCTCCAGAAGGAACTCCGCAAGATAAGAACCATCCTGACCTGTATTACCTGTAATTAATGTCTTTTACATTATCCCCTTCATAGGAGATCAAAGAACGTATTCCAAGTCCCCTGTCAAAAAATATTTCATCTTCTTCAGAAAATTCCACGCTTCCGAGATATCCCTTATATCCCATAAATTAGATTATAACTCAAACTCTTTCAATAGCTTTTCCTGATACTCCTTATCAACCGCCGCTTTCAATATATCTGCTGTACGCCCGAGTTTTGATAATTCAATATTTAACTGGTTAATTCTGTTTTCTCCTTCTGTTATTCCAATCTTGCGTCCTGCTTCAATTCCTTGTCTTTCTGCGGTTAACATTCCTATATTGTAATCTCTGATTGCTCTTTGCCTTGTCTCGTATTCTAATCTCTTCTTTTCATCTGCGCTTAATTTATCCAATACGTCATATGCTTCTTCCAATTCAGAATTTTTCTTTGCCATTTCTTCAAAATCCTTTCTGGTTTTTCCTCCAAGAAAGCGCATCCATTGTAACAGGCTTGTCTCATTCTTCTCTTCCGGTGGAAGTTTCGACAATTCTAAGATATGCATCTCCATAAGATCTGTATACTCTTTTCCTGTCTTCGTATCACAAAATGCAATTCTTCGATAGCACTCCTTATCATCTCGGAAATGATCATATGCAAGAATACTTACATGGATACACTTCTTCAAGCAATCGTATCCCTCGCCTTCTTTTATTTCACTTGTATACATCTTACTCAGATAATAAACAGAACGATTTGCCCAGCAATCAAATGCTTCTACCTGCATCTCAAAATCAATCTGTTCGCCGTCCTTCAGTTTTACTCGAACATCTAAGATTCCATACTTATCATCTTTTGATTCTTTTCTGAGAATCGTAGGCATAAGTTCTGTCTTCTCTATCTCACTGGACGGAACATTTAATAGTGCTGCAATAATGTTCTTGCGAATGTTGTCATTCTGCATCAATTCCTTGAAACAGAAATCTACCGTTGGAAGCATGATAAAGTCTTCCTGCTTCTCTTTCAATGTTTTGCATTGTGATATTGCTCTCTTAGTTGATACACGTTTCTGGTTTTCTTTCATAGAATTCTCCTCTCTTCTGTGCAATGAATGATTGCCTGAAGAAGAGGATTCTAAAGTTATATTTATCTTAACACAAGATAGTTTTCTATGGAAGTAACTATCCCGTTAAAATCAGATATTTGAGAAACTTACTCCATCACATAATCTTCAAACAATATTCATCTTTTTGGGTTGTCATCGGATTATCTGCTCGAAAAACTGAGCTTATTGAATAATTACCGATTTGGTTCATAGATCTTTTTGCAGTTCATCAGAATGATGACTGCGTGGTATTAGATTAACATGAGAATTCTATTATTGCAAGCTGAATTTTTTAATGCTCTGGTATTCGCAGGTGTTGTGTTACTGTTCTCGCTACATGTGACCAGTAGCGTACCTTCCGTGTCAATCCGCAGATAAACCAAGTGCCGGAATATCTAAAGACTATTCCAGCACTTCATTTTCTTCTTCACTGTACTCACAATCCCTTATCGTACATTAATAAAACTCTTATATATTTTTATCTTTGCTTTATAGAATCAGAGCACAATGTGATCAATTCAATTTTTTCTTAATAATATCAAGACTCCTGGTTCCCAGCTCTTCCTTTGAAAATTTTTCTATTACGCTCGTCATCGTTTCAGCACTCCAATATATTTTCAGTTTCTTTTTTGCTCGTGTAATTGCCGTATAGAAAACACCATGCGTCACTCTTTCCGAAATACTGTCTGGAATCACTATTTTCACAGAATCATATTCCAGCCCCTGAGCTTTATGAATTGATACTGCATATGCAAGCTGAAATGGCACCACAGCCTTCATTCGCATCTCATCTATTTCATTTTCTGGAACATTATAGTTATATTTAAAAATCTGAAGACATATTCGCGTATATTTTCCTGTATCCTTTACAAACTCAATCTCATTTTCTTTACATTCTTTTTCAGTAAGCTTCATATCAATATCAATGGTAAACCTGATATCTGTCTTGTTTTTTTCTATTTCTACAATCCAACCCTTCAAATTATTGTAAAGTACTGGAAGACGTTTAGAATCATTGAACAAAATCGGATCACCTTTTTTATATATCCATTCCCCCCAGACAACGGCCTCTCCTTCATGATTCGCACATTGGAAATAATTGTTCATGTTATTTAATCCAAATTTACCATCATAATTAAGGCACAGAACAACATTATCTTTATATCCATCTTTTTTCAAAAGGTTTGCCCCGAGCTCTTCTGAAAATGGACCATCCATAGCCATTTTTTCAGTTATCAACGGCTTATGCTCTCTCACCTCATTCCATAACTCAATAAGCTTCTGATCATCTGTTCTCCAAGTATTAGACAATTCAACTTTTGCACCTTTCGTAAGGATTATTTCTTTTGTATAATAGAACCAGTTTCCAAATTCTATAGCTTCTAACTGATAAATATCCCCAGCTAAAATCAACAGTGAATTTTCCCCGATTTTGTTAATTATCTTTTCCATATTCCGATTATCAATCACACTACATTCATCTATGAAAACCGCGTCATAATTCCCATTATTTCTTGAAGAGCCAAAACTTCTGATACTTTTGAACTCCACATTCTCCTGATCTTCTACTCTCCTTTTCAGATTTTCCAGTGCGGTATGTGTTTTCGCCAGGAACAATTTTCGCTTTCCTTCCAGCATATTTGAAATGTAATTCATAAGAGTTGTTTTTCCTGTTCCTGCTGCCCCATAAATTAATAAGACTTTCGATTTTATAAATGCATTTTTTATAGCCTGTTCTTTCACTTCATCTCTTATCAAATCCTGATTTTCTTTCAAAAATCTTTGATTTATAGTACGTTGCTCTTTATTTCTTTCACACTTTGATAATTTTAGAAGATACCTCAAAATATGTAAAGTCGTCCGTTCATAAAAATCAATATAAACATACCCATCTTTTTGAACCAGACTTTTTCCTTCTCCCCGTTCCCATGAATCCAATGTTGAATTGAATGATTTTATTTCCTTATCTGTTACCAATGTATCTTTTTCAAAATAAATTTCTCCTGTCCGGATCGTCTCATCCTGAACCTTTAAATACGGGAAGGCTCGATCAAAAGCCCTCTTATTTCCTATTCTGATGATCGAATCACGTCTGCTTTTATCACTACTATTGGTATCTGGCAGATTAGAAATGTAAGGATTCGATTCAAACGGATAACATTTTTTCGAAATTTCCAAATTATCACTTAAATACTTTGGATATCTTTTTTCCACAATTACGCTATCTAATAGTTCTTCCCGTAAATGCAGCAACAGATATCTAATCACATTTCGGCCTTTGACCATTGAATCTCTGGAATAATCCACTCTTAATTCCTGCAAAATTTCTTTAAAATATTTTGTATTTGCATCCTCGTAAATGTCTGTAATTATCCTGTCAAACTCAACTTCTCTCAGATCAATCAAATCCAACAGATTCATACCTGTTACTGTAAGAAATTCCATTAGTGCGTCATATTCTCCATATTGTGAGTTGATTCTAGTAGAGTTCTTGAGAATTTTTCCGATTTTATTGAGACAGGAAGGTTCTATTGATACTTTCCAATCGGTTACAACTTTTATCTTGGACCCAACTCCCCATAAATTAACTGTAGCATCAGAATATGCAATCTGAATTGAATAATTAGTCGAAATATCCTGTCTGGTATATACTGTAATCCGGTTGAACTTCGTTGCATAAATGCTTGCAAGCTGCAAAGTAAGCTCAAAGTATCTATCCGCCCCTACATAAAAAGCTGTTTTCTTATGTACATAAAATCTTGTTACATTTACTAATGGATGAATAATTTCGACCGAATCTACTGCTTTTGCTATCATTTCGTAATATTCCTGATCCAATCCATTTATACAGCGCGGAAATTCTTCAAGATTTTCCAAAATGTCTATGTTAAACTTTTGTTTTGCCATTTCTCTGATTTTCCACATAAAATCATAATATTTCAGCATCAGTCGCTCTGATTGTCCAATCTCTGGCGTGCGATAACCTATATAATCTAATCCTTTATAAAAATAAGCAAGATACTTTGTTTTAATATCCAGCAACGCATATTCCCATGCCAGCTGCAGGCTCATCTCTTCAGCTTTTATTGAAAGTGCATTCATTAAAAGTGCCGCTACACATAACTCTTTCAACATTCTTAGCATATTTTTGGAAAGGTCATCTCTTGTTTCATTGTAAATATCAAAATTAGCAATACAATCTGAAATCCTAATACTGCACTCTTCCATTATGCTCTGGATATCTTTTCTCGAATACCCTCTTTTATCCAGATTTGATACAAATGAATGATGCTCTATAATTTTCTCAAGCTTTTCACAGAACTGATCAATACTTTCATCCGTATATTTAATCTCATCATCCAAACCAAATTCCACTATACAACTATCTTTGCTATAATCAATTGAATGCACAAATTCAGTGGACATATATTTCCAGAAAACTCTTTCTTTCCCTCGCTCATCTGGATCCGTTACAAGAAAAAGAATTCCCGGATCAAGAGAAACTGTAGCATAAATAAATGCAGGAAATGCAAGACTCTTTAACCGATAAACTATTTTACCATCACGTTCTTTTTGTTGATGTGTGCCTTTAATCTGGACAAAAAAGTTCTGTTCTGGTCTTCTTGAAATATCCGGATGCGGAACAAATTCAAATCTGCCATCTATATTCGGCCATTTATCAACAGCTGCAAAATCCAGATTAATCTTTCCATCTGATTTTAAATGATTTTCTAAAAAATGTACCGCTGCCTGGTCTTCACTTGAGTGTTTTGTATGAGTTCTAATGTGTCTTGTAACTTCCTTATTTATCATATTTTATCTCCAGTTTCTATTGTCCTTTTTCTGGTATCTCTGCATGAAATTTCATTATAACTGAGAGGCATTGCAGAATCAATTCAATGATTTCATCCAATGAACGCTCGCTTTCCACGTATGCATCATACAACGCCTGTTTTGCTGCAAGAGCTCTCAACATCAGTAATTCTTCGTGTTCTGTCATGCCATTTTCCTTTTCATTTTCGATAAGAACATTATACCATTTTTCACGGTATTTCTCTACTGTTTTGCAGGAACTACAGCACTAAAAAATGCCGATTTTATAAGCTTTTTACACTCTTTTTATAGCGTTATCATGAAGATCAAAAGCAACAGTTTTTTACATTTATTTTTACCTGATGATGAGCCTTTTTCTGTTCAATTTTCAATCCCTGCAGAAGCCATTCGACTTGTTCTCGGCCATTGAAATTTCATATCGTCCAACAGCTTTTTCGTTGCCAGCACAAAACCATTGCGATCATAACGTAAGACTTTTATGGCATCCCTCTTTCTGTTACAAAAGATAAAGACATAATCATCATTATACGGATCCAACTTAAAATTAAGAGTAACCATTGCAACTAATCCTGGGATCTGTTTTCGGAAATCTGTACTGCCGCAGGCAAGAAAAATGCGGCTTGCGCCTCCTGCAATGCGTTTCATCATAACTTTTTCAATGTGCGTAAAAGCTGTAAAAGTGCATCTGACTGAAATTCATCTGGGATGTAAAGTTTCATTCCTTGATAGTAAATCATCAGACGATTATCATTCGATGTAGTCCGATTTTTAGTATTGTTCGCTACACAATAAGTGTGTGCAGTATTTGATGAACATACAACCTCTCCAAACGCTGTGACAGTTTCTTGATTTGTTTTTGCCATGAGTATAACCCTCCCTTGATTTCTGTTTTTCACAGTATATCAAGATCTAGATGGTCGGTCACTACGTCATGTTTTGAGGCACTTACATATTTTTATGCTGAGTAGGAAAAATATGGGAAGTTAGTGATCAGGCAACACAAGAATATTCAACATACTATCTGATTCACAAATTCTAACAAAGAATAAACTGTAATATCTTGACCGAATTCATCATCTCCTATAAGTACTGTCTTACATCCTGCATTTTTACCTGCTTGAATATCATTTTTCCCATCACCTATCATCCAAGATTGTTCTAAATTAATATTAAAATCACTAGCCGCTTGTAACAATAGTCCTGGATTAGGTTTTCTACAGTTACAATTTATCTTCAATTCTTTTACTTCACCTTTAAACCCTTTATCTGGATGATGTGGACAAAAATAAATCCCATCTAGATATGCTCCATCTTTTCCTAAAATAGTTTCCATCTTATTATGAATTTCTTGTAATTCAGTATAGGTTACCTCCCCTCTTGCTATTACAGGTTGGTTTGTAACAACTACTGCTAGATATCCTGATTGATTAATTTTTCGGATTGCCTCGGAAACACCACTAAGTAGTTCGAACTGTTCTATGTTTCTTAAAAAACCAACATATTTATTAATTGTTCCATCCCTATCTAAAAATATTGCCTTCTGCTTATTCTTTAAATTTCTTGCTTCAACAGTACCATTTTCAAAGTCTTTGCAAACAGTCTCATATCGTTCTGGAGTTCCCATATCTTTTACATATTCCGGGCTATCATAACAATATATTTTTCCCGAAGAACACAATGGTTTTAACACTTGTCTATCAAGATCTACTTTATCAGTAGTCACTTTCAGATCCAATGCTTCTGGATTGATAACATGTAATCCAGCGTTTACTCTATTCTGATAATACTTAGGTCGCTTATCTTCTTTAGTTAGCCACTGCTCTACTTTTTTCTCTTTGTTTGCAACAATTAATCCACTATCATATGGGTGATTATTAGGATGAGTAAACAATGTTACCAACCCATTATGTGCTTTATGGAATTTCACAAACCGATTAAAATCAACATTAAACATTGCATCTGCATTCAATAATAAAAAATCTTCAGTAAGTTTATCCTTTATCCGAAACAAAGCACCTGCATTGCCCAACGGTTCTTTTTCCACAAAGTACTCAATTTGCACCCCGTACTTTCTACCGTCACCAAAATGTTGCATAATACTTTCAGCTTTATAACCCACAGTAAGAATAATGTCAGTAAATCCCTGTTCTTTTAAAGAAGAAATTTCTCTTTCTAAAACAGGTATTCCACATACTGGAATCATAGGTTTTGGAATATCTGGGAATAATTCTGATATCCTTGTCCCTCTCCCTCCAGCCATAATAACTACTTTCATACTACTTGTCTCCATTCTTCACAAAATACTTAATCATTAACTTTTATATATTTGCTGCATCATTAGTACTTTTACACCACTACTTAAATTTAATAGTAAGCTTTTTAAGCATAGGTAAAATCAAAGATTGATTTAATACTATTAAAATGATAATTGCTATTATTTCTAATATTAAACATAGCCATAAATTAGGAATCACAAATGTTAAATACATAAATATTATCACACTAGCAAATAACAAAATAAATTTTAGCCAATTAACCTGTAGATTAAAATACCTCTTTGAATGTTGTATCCTAATAGTCATTAAAAACA